>Ga0114978_10000317_pt1 | contig 40214 bp, 58 predicted proteins | sample S_140212_EF_Meta_FD_87027 | JGI IMG/M metagenome (GOLD analysis project Ga0114978, IMG submission 87027) | Freshwater microbial communities from Lake Simoncouche, Canada to study carbon cycling - S_140212_EF_MetaG | ecosystem: Environmental > Aquatic > Freshwater > Lake | place: Lake...
GGGCAATTCAACCGGATCAGGAATCCTTCGAACCGAGTGACGTTGCATGAACTCCAAGTCAACCCACTGAGGATCAAATTTAATCTTGAGCCCAACCATCATAGCCACTGTCAGCCTTGGTCGCTCATGTCGTGCGATCCTTTCTCCGTGATTGGCCTTGTGGCAGATTGAGCAGAGCATCACAACTAATCGGCGATCCTCGCGTCGTGGCTTGTTGACAACGTGAGCGCGTTCAATCGTCCATGGCACAAAATAGTTGACCGGCCTCCGATCTGCATAGCATGCCCAACAACTGCGGAGGTATAGCCGCATGTCGTCGTAGCTCTGCTTGGCGTTGTAGTCTGGGTCAAGCCACGGTTCGTTCATCTTCTGTGCCGTCTACTGCTGTGTTTCTTGACTGGTTTTGTGAATCCAAAGTGCCTCTTTGCCTTGGCGACTTCGCTCAGATACTTTTGCCGCGCGTTGATTCGGTCGTATCGCCTCTGCTCAAGCTTCCATGCCGTTGGAACGAATGGCTCGAATATCTCTTCGGGCGCGTCGTACTCGATGTCAACTTGCCTTACCAACAGCTTGACTTGCCCTACCACCAGCTTGACGTGATTGAATATGCACGTCGCGTTGGTACTTGCAAACGCTGTTGATGATCCATGCGGGCCTTGGTCTGGTGCCATCACTCTTGGTCCTGCCTTCGTTGCGCTCGCCTGCTCTGCATGTATCGTCGAACCTTGATTGACTTGTCGGCAAGCCATGCGATGTACTCCATCGGGATGTTGCAAAACAACTCGCCTTGGTACTTTCCAAAGTCTATCTTTGTGTGCTCGAACTCGTCCGCTTCGGCATCTGTCATTGCGCTGCTTCCAAGCTCGGCGGCCCTGTCCTCCCACATTTGGTAAAGCATGCCCTCGGTATTGAAGTGGTCCCAAAAGGCTTCGACTACGTTTGGAGGCTGGCTCTCAAGCTCGGCCAACGCAAGTATCGTCTTGGCTATGCCTCGGCCCTGGATACGTTCTTGGATGCGTTCTGCGTCTGTTGTCATTGGTCCAATTCTTTCCTAAGTGTTTCCAATAGCTTCCGATCGGTTTCGTGTGCAAACTTGGCCGGTATCTCTTTGGGCACCGGGTTCGCCACAAGCAGGTCATACGCGAACAACCAAGCTGGAATTGTAGCCCGTCGCTCTATGTCTCGCATGGCGTCCTCAACTCGTCGGCTATTCTGTTCTTGCCAGGCCACGGAACAATTCTCCTCTCGCCCGTTGCTCCAACATTTCGTGAATCGTTGTCGGATGTAGTTTGATGTGCTCCAACGCTAGTGCCTTCCGCTCGTCCAAATAGACAGCCCTCTGCCTCTCGGACAGCGATAGCCAGCAGCGTTCCTCGTCCATTGCCTCACATGTCGCGTAGGTCGTAATACGGTGCACAAACGCAACGCTGACGGCCTCGCCGTAGACCCGAATGAATCCGTCTGGATGCGTCTCGATGACAACGCATTGCCGCTTGTTCTTGAATTCAAGTTCTTGCTCCACCTGATTGCGAATGTACTCTTCGAACTCGTACCCTGCTTCGGTTGCCAACAGTCGCCTGAAGTAATGCTTGGCGAACCATGTCAGGAACCGTGATCCGCGCGATGTCTCGACAAGCCACTTGGCAAGCTGGCGGAACCCGTTGAACTGCATCCAAGCGTCGTCGTTTGTCATCGCCATTGCCTAATGACAAACGGGAGGTGTGTGCGAAAAAGTCATTGCTTCACTTTCTTTTTTTTGTTCGTCCACGGAAAAACCTTGTCAACGTTCAAATGCCACTGGCTCGAAGTCTTATCGGGAGGTCGGTGGGACAGGTCAGTTATGCTTCCCTGAATCCCTGCGTCCTTGCATCGCGCTGACCAAATCTTGACAGCACTTGAAATCGGTTGCTCGTTTGAGCCGCATGTGAATAACACGCTTAACCAAATCGAGTCCGCCGTCAAGTTCTTCTTTTTCTTCGGTCTATTTACTAAGCCCTTTTGTAGCTTCAACGTTCCATCTATTTGTCGGATTGCTCGAACCGAGGTCTTGTGTGAATGACCGCATCCTGGGCACCTGATTCCGCGCGTACGCCACACCGAACACTTGGGGCAACATATACCCTCGATCTCTTCGGGCTTCTCTGCTGACTTGATTTGCTCGATCCTTTCGCGTGCTATGGATACGTTTGTGTCTCCCAGCTTCCAATGACGTTCCATGTTTGGCGACCCATGGCGCCAATAGTCGCCTCCGTGTGATTGCCATATCTTGAAATCATATCCGGCCTGAAATCGCTGAATGCGTCCAACGCTTTGCAGGTACGTTGCAATGCCTCCAAACACTGTCGCACCGATGCCGTGATAAATCCAAGGCATGTCAATTGCTTCTCGGAGAACAAATCGATTCATCAAAACTTTGATCTCGCCCGATTCGCTCATCTGTAAAATCTGTCGGCGAGTCTCTGGCGTCGTGTCGTACCGCTCCAAGTTGATGGCTCCGGTACTTGTTCGAACTGGTAGCAAGCATTCCTTGCCGTCGAGGTGGGCAACTGGCACGCCATGCTTTGCCCATTGTTCCGCGAACCACTTGGACCCTTCAAGCGATGGCGCAAACAACAACGCGGGCCGAGAGTCTGGATTGAACTTGCGCCAGTAGCTGTATGCGTCTCCGATAATTGCTGTAGCTCTCTCCTGAACCTTCCCCGGTGAAAACTCTCCGTCTGCATTCTTGGCTAGTCCGGCACAATCGATCTCGCTTGGCGAGTACACTCGCACCGGCAAGTGGGCATTGACCTTCCGACACTCCTGATAGCCTCCAAATGACACCAGCTTTTCGTAGAACAATCCGCAGCCAACGGGCGTTGCAGAGAATCCAAGAATCGTCGCCCCAGTCTCGTAATGGCCCTTAAGTTCGACGTTGCCGGATACCCCTCCAAACGTGATAGCCCTAGCCTTGCCCTCGACTTGGTTGTGGGCCTCATCGAACACAACGAGCGAAGGCGTCCCGATGTCCCACTCACCCTTGTTGACTGCCCGCGAGAACACGCTGTCCGTCATGCAAATCTGGATCGGCTTTGTGAAGTCTGGTTCTACCCCTGCGACCTGGACACCGTGCTCGATTCCCTGGGCGTTAAACACGTCGGAAAGCTGTTCTCGCAGCATAGATCGGTGCAAGTATATTTTGACCGTCCCACCGTTGGCGACTTCTTCTTGAGCAAGCTGGACCATCATGCGAGACTTTCCACTGCCGCATGGTCCGGTTGCAAGAATCGTTTTTGCGCCTTGGATACGGGCAAGCTTTAAGTCTTGCTTGCCTCGTTCTTGGTGGGGCCAGTTAGCACTCACTTCGTTGCCGCCAACCTCGCAGAAAACGCATCAAGCAATTCTCGGAAGTCCGCATAGAGTCCAGCCGCTTCGACCTCGCGTACAAGCTTCCCGAGAGCTGTTTCAATCTTGCTCTTGTCGATCTTATCGGCATTGCTCACCTGAGCAATGTTCTCAATCTGATCGGCTTGGCAATTCAGACAAACCCTACCGCCGCTGTCACTTAGCGCCCAATCTCCTCCACCGCATGTTACGCACGTTTCCCCCTTCTCAATGTCGAGCTCGTCGTTGGGGGTGTCTTGGGCCTTGGATGGCTTATTTGGCGGCTTGTCGGAGTCCTTAGACTTCGAAACCTTAACCTTCTTCGGAACGCCGACGGAAGGCTCTACGATCTCTTGAAGCTTTGGTTGCTCTACCGCCTTCTTTGGCTTGGTCTCTTTCTTGGGCTGCACTGTGTGATTGTAAATCGAAGTCACGTGAACTCCGATGATCTCGGCAATCGCCTTGCGGCTGAAGCCCTCGAACGCAGCTTCCGCAAGGGCAACGGCCTTCTTGATGTCCGCTTTCGTTCGCCTCAGTCCGTGCGTTTGATTTGCCCCGCAAGCCTCTCGAACTGCCTCTTCCATCGTTCCGACCGATACCGCCACGTTTACCCGCGTCTTGCTGGCTCGAGTCAATGCCGCGTACCTCGTGAACCCATCGACTAAGTGAAGCTCGCCAAACACTTCAACGCATCGAAGCGGTGGTAGCTCTTTGCCCGACTTGATGACCTGGAAGTATTCTTCTACCGTCGCCTCGCTCATGCTTTCCCGGCATTGAAGCTTTGGGTCAATCACGATCAGCTCGCGGTCAACAACTCGGTTCTTGATAGCTGCTTTCTTGGGCGCGGCTGCTGGTTTGGCCTTCAATCGTTCTGCAATTGTCATGGTGCTGTTGGAACCCTACTCGGAAGCTTTCAATCGGTTGGCCAAGTCGGCACGTTGCTCGACTGTAAAAAGGCCCATACCGGCAAGCGCTGGAATCTTGTTGGCGATGACCGCCAGCGTTACGGACTCAGGTGCAAGCTCGATCCATCGAAGAAGAAGCTTGTATTGCAAGTCACCCCATATAACGCGGTCGATCTTGTTCGCAATGCCCTGTGCGTTGATCCATGTTTCGGCCTTGTCGCATTGGTCAATCGCAATCGTCGAAAGCTTTGCCGCAAACTCGTTGATCGTATCGACGGAGAGCTTTTTGGGCTGCTCTTCTGTAATCGATTCGGCAGATGCAGGCTTCGTGGTTGGAGCTTTGGCCAGTGCCGCTCCAGCGTGATACTTTGATCCGCTTGAAACGTCCTTCGCCTTGTTGTTGTTCTTGACTGGCTCGATACCGCCTTCTGGATGGCTTGCGTACTTGTCGGGATCGTCGCCCGTCTCGATCATAAACGTCTGCCGAAAAGCGTACTTGTTCGCGCCGGTCATCGCCTTGTTGAATGCCTTGTCGCCCGAGTCCATGCCCTCGCCAAACGATTCAACGTCTCGCCATGTCTTGGATGCTCCGTGGGTAAATCGATAGACGGCTTTCACGCATACGCGGAACTGATAGGAGCTGTATTGATTCCCATCATTCGAACGGCGAACAGTTTCAATCCTTTCGTTAGAAATCACCGTCATTTCTTTTGCGTGCTGACTGATTCCAGCCGCGATCATTTCGGGACGCAGTGCTGCAATGAAATCTGACTCTTTGGCAAACGAGTATCGCATACCGCCGCCGTCAACGTTGCCTCCCTTATGCACGTAGCCGATTTTCTTGTAGACGGCGTCAATTGCCGCGTCAATGTGTGCCGGTTGCTCTGTTTGTGCCTCAGCCATCGGAATCTCCAAAAAAGTGTGTTGAACCTACCTACCACCTAAGCCCGAAAGCTCGGTTTCCATTCTAAAAAGAATCGACGGTCAAATCTTTTTTTAGTCGTCCGCCAACGAAATCGTTGGGCTTACGCGATCAGAACAAGTTGACTTCGTCAAATCCTGGCCGCTGCCAAACGTTCTCGTCCTTGGTTTCTGCAAAGTCCTTCCAGTTGGCAAACATGCCTTGGTGGGCCTCGTCGATTCGGCGTTCCGCAGCTTCCAACGTCTCTGGCTTCGGGCTCCAAATCTCAACCCTAAAAGGCTCTTTGGACTCCACTACAACGAACTCCACTTCGAGCCAATCGCCCGTCAACGCGTGCCATAGCCTGCGATAATAGGCCGCGCTGATGTCCCATCCGAGGTCGAACGGCTTGTACCGCATAGACTTCTCGCTCAGGTCGCCAGTGGTCTTGAGGTCTTTGATCCTAGTGTACACCCAATCTAGTCGCCCGCGAACGGGCCACGGATACTTTTGCAGCTCGTCGCACTCGTTGACAAAACAGACTTCCGCGTCCGCCGTGATGGTCAGCTCCTTTCGCGCGTCTTGCTCCTCGAACAAGCTCTTGGCCTTCGGATGGCCACGAACAGCGTCAAGCATGTTGTCCATCGTCACAACTTCGGAAGCCTTCACCAGCAACTGACCGCAGTTATCTTTTTTAAATTGCTCCCAAGCGCCTCCGGCCCTTGAGCCCGACTTGCTCAAGATCTCTTGAGGGATAACAACGTAGGACCGCAAAATGGCGTCAAGCAACGCTTCTTCATGGACAACCGACCCGAACTCCATTTGCGCCGTCGCCTGCTTGCGTTGGCCCAAGTAGTGCGTTCGGAAGTACCCTCGGACGCTTGTGAGGTAGTCCTTGGTCTGAGAGGCTGACGTTTCAGTTTTGCGAGCGTGATAGGTGCTAGCCTCTTCAAAGTGTACCCTTCCGTTTGTCCACATCGATTACCACCCCTCCTCGGGCTCACCGTCTAGCTTAGCCTTCAAATTGTCCAGCCTGAGCAGCAACGCCGCCGTGTCGTCTATGCCTGGAACGTCTGTCGGCGTTGAGCTTACGAATTGTTCCAACGCTTCCACAATGTCACATAGCTCTTGGAATGTCACATTGATACTAATCTGTTTGCTCATCGCGTTCTCCCCCATCGTGGCATAATCATGCCGTCGAAACCATCGCCACGAAAAAGCATCAACTTGCAAATTTGACTCCTCCCACATTTCTGTACAGGTGGCTATTCTGCTTGAGCCAAAGTATCTCGGCGTTGATTGCATCTTGACGCCTCGTAAAACCGCTTAGAACGGGTCCGCCGCTCGGTCCCATGTCTGCCTCCCATTCTGTTCCAACAGGCTCGACGTGAGACGCCCTGACGATCTTTGACGGACCTAGCGTGACAAGCTCGGCGAGGTCATCCGTCCAGATGAACCGGAGGCTTCCGTCTGGCAGTATCGTGATTGTATTTTCCATCGACCGTATCCTTTATTCGAATTCGAACGCTTTGGGGGGCGTCAACCGCGATCCTGCCTTGCTTGCTCTCGGCACGCGAGAGGTACAGGTCAATCGTGATCGGCTTGCCTTGTGCGTCGAACACTTGGGAGAGTTCTATGCACCTGGTTCCCCTAGCTGTTAAATCTATTGCGTACATTACCTAAGCCCGAATCATTGGGTGTTGTTCTATTCCAGATTGAATTTTCTCTTTGGGGCCACGTTGACCACATCGGCTCTGGACTCCAAGACTTTCGCCCTAGGCTCCACTTTTTGCTTCTGCTTGCCAACCTGAACGCCTTGCACGTTAGGCTTTGCGGCCTTGATCGCTTCTATGAAGTCCATCTGCTTTTGCGTCATCGTAGACTCACATTGGTCACAAATACCAATCTGATGTGGTTTGAAAGTAACAAGGTTCAATTGCGAAGGTTTCTTTGCCTGCACTTGTTTCTTGATCGGCTTAGACTGAGGATGTCCCGGCGTTCCCGTTTTTAGGTAGTTCTCCCAAGCTGTTGGATATGTTATCCATTCGCACCTATTCATTGCTTCGTTGACGACCAATCCAGCCGGAAAGAATTTGTCGGTGTCGTTCTTTGAAAATGCGGGCCACAGGTCGGACTTGGTTGGGTCGCTTGGAACCACTATTCCCGTGAACTTTCTGAACTGGTCTTGGTAGTATTCAAACGAAGATGGTAGCCCAGGTATTCTCTTGCAATCGTCCAGCGCCTTGAGGTACCGCGTGATGCTCTTGTGCGTCTTGAATCCCGCTGCTGTCGTCAATGGCTTTAGCTGCAATACGATCTCTACCAACGTCGCCTCTTTTTTCATCCTCTGATCGTACTTGCGGAAGTCCTCGCGGATAGTTTGAATTGTTACTCCGTCGGATGGCAACGGAATTCCAATGGAGCAATACAGCTCGTCAATGTACTGCGGTTGGCTACCAAGAACGATTGCCGCTTTGAGGTCGTCCATTAAATACTTGATCGCCTCGCGCACATCATGCGAAGCTGTCGGTTGGTTCTCATTCCATGTCACTTGGTCGCATGCGTACTCAGGACAGGACCATCTAGGCCCCCACTTGGTATTTTGCTTTTTGCATTCTGTCCCGTGTACCGCACAAGCGACCATGATATCTACGCAATTTCGTTTGCAACCGTTTGATTCAGAATCTTGTCGACGACTCCCTTGAGAAAATCGTACTTGCCCGTTAGCTCGTCGATCTGCTTTTGCTGGGCGCTCAATCGTTTGTCAACCGATGACTCTTCCAAGGCTGGCTTAAGAAACGTTTTGATGTCTCTCTCCGCTGCCTCGATAGCCATTTTCAGCGAGTAAGGAGTTACGCTGAATCCAAGCTTGTCGCCGACAAACGCGGCCAGTCCGACCCATGTATCATGCGTCTGCTCAGCCAACGTTTTGCAGAACGCGACTAGGGTGTGCGTCTGCTTGAAGCTCAACCGTGTTCTCGGCTCGTTGGCCTCAATGGTTGGAGGCTCAATGGTTGGAGGCTCAATTGTTACGGCTGGGATTGGCTGCTCGTTCAACGGGTCGTACATAATTCTTTTCCGAAATTGTGATTGAAACTAAAAGGCCCATTACGTGGGCAAGTCGGCATTTCTCACGCGTCGTCGATGGAATATAGGTAACGCGCAGTTGATGCTTGCCAGCTAATTTCACGTGAGTTATGCCCCTCACGTGCATGAGCGCTCTACTGGCTTTACGCTTGCTTCCCAACCGCTGCGGTCTTTTTAAAGTCCGCTGTCACTTCGCTCTTGGTTACGTTGCCAAGAGCCTTTTCGATGGCCTCAGATACCTTCTTGCAGTGAGGGCCGGATACACCTTCGACACCGACCTTCACGTTACCGTCTTTGTCTACGCTAACGATTACTGTCTCTGCCACGATTACTCGGCCTCCGATGTTTTTAGGCGTGACGGATTACCAAGCGCCACCCGAACAGCGTCGTTGGCTACTGCTAGATTTTTGCCTAGCGTGTACATAATCGGCTCTCCCTCAAGGGCGTCCACCCAAACAACCAGACGGGCCACCAAAAGTTCAAACTTAGCGCGTTCGTGGCGTTCGCTTTGTGCCTTTAGCTCAACGGCTTGAAGGCGTTCGATTTCGTTCTGAGTGTTGCTCACTTCTTTTCGTTTCCTATCTTGTACAAACCAATTTTATCTCGCCGTTTTTTCCCGACTGCTCTTTGACCGCGAAGCCTTGCTTTTTCGCGTTCTTCTTTGCAACTTCCAATGCGTACATCTGCTGCAACTTTCCAATGCCCTTTTTGGCCGTGTCCGTCTCGGCAGAAACGTGATTCATCAAGCCTTGGCCGCCTGCAAAGAAATCCCATAGGAGAGCGAATCCACCCTTGGGGTTCTCGACAACCCCAATCTCGTATGCCCGTCTGCCGGTGTCGTCCTTCACGCTCAGAGCGTGGAGACACTTGCCGTACTCCTTCGGGTCGATGCCGAGCCGTTTGTAGGCCGCATCGTCCTCGTCGTAGTCGTCCATCCATCGACCGTACCAACGGAAGTTCTTTTGGTCCTTCTTGAATTCTAGCCCGCAGCGCTCGGCTGCTTTGGCTAAACAATCCAGATCTTTGATCTGGACTTCGACTGTTGCTATGTGTGAAATTTTGTTGCTCCTTAAAGCTGGAAAACCCGTTCCCTACCACCTAAGCCCGAAACATTGCTGGGCGTTCCCGCTATTTTTGCAAGTCTTTCAACTTAGCCTTGGCCGCTTCCCATCGGCGTGCCTTTAGATCGTCCTTGAAATAAATGTCGTAGTTCCATTCGCAAAATCTCTTTTGCACAGGAAGGCTTTCAACCCACTTAACAAAGTCATCGCTCACCATAAACATCGTCCCGCCTACGGGGAGGTCGCTTCTGTGAACCTGATCTATGGTAACGTCGTTAGCCTTGATCCATTCCATCGCTATGTCGTGACGAATTGATTCAAGAATTGTTAGCTCCTGAACTTTCAACGCAGATATCTGCGTGCGGACTTGTTCTAGTTCTGCTTCGCGGTTCATGTTCTAATCCTCCAAGGTGAATTTGCGAATCGATGCGGTCGTTGTGAACTTTGCCAGCGACTCGCCCACTTCCGTCAGCTTGGCCTTAAAGTCTGCCTTGTTCGTGCCTTGCTTGAGACTCTTGACTGTGACGTCCCCGGCGAGCGACTTTGCCTTTTCAACCAGCTCGGCAAGGTCATTGTTGTCGCTGATCGACATTTCCGAGAACCGCTTGGCAAAGTCAACAAGGTGGTCAATCTTTGACTGCTTGATGATGTGCTTCTTGCCGTCCTCCTCAGACTGGTCCGTAAGCTTTTCAAGCAGCTCCGATACCATCGTGGCGAACTCCTCTTGGAGAGCCGTCTCCGCTGCGATAGCCGCTTGCTCGAACTGGGCTACGATCTTCTTCCGCTCGGCCTCAAATAGCTCTGGCGCTATCGTTTTGAGCCTTGAATCCGGTTCGATTGCTGGGTAGCTGATCGTGATGCCAAACGCGTTTCGGATGTCGAAATCGTAGTCCGACTCAACAAACAAATCGACTAGCCGAGTTTTGGCGTCTGCAACGACATCGGGCCATCGGTCGTACACCTGATCGCATGCCTCGATCGCTTCGATCTGGCATTCCGAAATTGCCGAGTTCATCCACTCGATCTTGTCGGTTCGAATCAGGCGAACGCCGTCTTCGTACTTGACCGTCGCGGCCCGCCATATTGCTTTGGCCTTGGTCGCTGCTTTGAATAGCGGCTTCACGAATTCCAGCTTGCGGTTCAAGAACTCGCGGGAGCCCTTGACCGAACCGGTTTCCGCGCTGAACGCCTCGGCCATTTTCTTGCGTTGGGGCTCGGTCATCTTGCGGCTGCACATCACTTGCCGAATTTCGAGCTTGCAACCGCTGGTCAAGTTCTTGAGCTTCGCGCCTAAATCTTGTTCTGCCATCGTCCTGTTTCCCTGTTAAAGTGTTTGGAACCTACCTACCACCTACGGGTAAACAGTTGATTCATGGTTAAGCCTTAAAGTCAAATAAAGTTTTGAATCTAAAAACTGGCACAACCCAGCCATGTGTCCGGATTTCTGCATGCATGATGGAATTGGTTTGATGCCACCGAATCAATGAATCGCACAATCGATTCAGGTCTAAGCCTGTCCGTTTGTGAATTTCTGAGGGTGTTTCGTATTTGCTGATAAGCACTCGCAATGGATCGCTTGGAATAGGATCTGTTGAGCTAAAAACAGGCCGCTGCTTTCGTGTTTGCGTCATATTTCCACGTATCCGGGCACGTCTTCAATTCGAGCTACTCGACGGCTTGGTAATCGATTGGATTCGTAAAATTCCAATCGATTGTAGATGCGCTTGTTCCATTCGAAGTAACGAGTTCTGATGTCGTTTTTCTGCATCCAGTCCTTAAACTGATTTACCACTGTGAAATAGGGCATGTCATTTGGAACCTTGCGAGCAATTGAATCTGCAAGGCTTCCCGAAATCGTAATGTCGTCAAGAGTTACGTTATTTGCACGAATCCAACGTTTCGATTGGCATTTGTCCAAAAGCTGATTCAACTCGATTTCACGCTTGTTAAGTTTTGTAATCTGCGATTCGATTTCGCTGAGTTCTTTTGCGAATTCATGTTCGCGAGCAAATAGTTCATGGTCTGTCACAATCAAACCTCTGCTAACTGGTAAGCCGACGACTGAAATAGGATCTGCTCACGCAAAAACGTTTTGCGTTGTGCAATCAGCTTCTCCGCTTCCTCTTGCTGCTTGGTTGCTTGCTTTTGTCCTTTGTCGTCCAGCTGCCTGAAGAACCTCTTGAGCATCTCACTGTTGTTCAGTTCTCCGATTGCTTCCGAGGTTGTTCCCAGCTCGACATAATCATTCGGGCTTGGAGTCGCAGTTGCCATCAGCCGATATTGGAGCTTCGACGCAAACCGAGTGATCTGCTTTTGTGTTGTGCCTCCAAGCGATTTCAGGATGCTTGACTCGTCGCAAATGATCCCGCTGAAATCTAGTGGATTGAACTTTTGCAGTTGCTCATAGTTTGTCACCCAAATGCACTTAGACTTGTCCCACTCGCCATGCCTTGATCGCTGAGCATCTATGCCAAACTTCTCCGCCTCGCGTATCATCTGCGTTCCAACCGCGATTGGAGTCAACAACAGTACTGGCTTGTTTGTTTTGCGAACTACTTGTTCACCCCATGAGAGTTCACAAATTGATTTGCCTAGCCCACAATCTGCAAACAGTGCTGACCGACCGTGACGGCAAGCAGTTTCCACAATGTGATTTTGAAAAGGAAACAACTTGTCCGTTAGCTTTTTTGGCTTGAAGCCACTGTCACGCGTAAGTTGTGACTTTTCTTCGATAAATTTTGCGTAGTTCATAAATTGGTCTCCTGATACCTAAGCCCGAAAACTTGCCAGACGTTCTTACGCCTTTTGAAACCTTCGGCCCGTTGCCGCCTTGCTGGCCTCTGGCTTGGTGCGTTGGTAAGTTCCTGGGTAGCTTGCCGATAGGAAACGTCCCTCGGCTCCTGCTCGCAACTTTTCGATTGAGTCCGCAGCATGCTTCGATACTGGGACGATGTACTCGGCGGCTTCGCTTGGCTCGATCTCAAGATTGTGGGCAAACTCGCAACACGTTTCGATCTCTGCCCCTGTCCACTCGTTCGCGTGGAGGGCCTTGGTTTGCTCGATCGTCAATCTAAACTTTTCTCGATAGATTTTCCAAATCTCGTTTCGTTCCTCCAAGTCGGGCAAGTCAAAGAACCATGTTCCGAGCTTGAATCGACGCTTGAGTTCGGGAGGCAAGACGGACAAAGAATTGCAGGTCGCAATCCAAAGTGTCTTGCCACCGCTTACCGCGTTGATGACCTTCAGGGCTTCTCGTATCTGTTGCTCACTTTGACCAACTAGCGAACCCTTGGCTGCTCCGAGGTCAAGCTGAATTGTCGGAATGCTTTGATCGCTTCCGCACGCTTTGGCTGCTGCCGACTTCGAAGCGCCGGGAGGTCCGACCAGAATACAGCCCGTCGCCCGATTGTCCTGCATCCATGAAAGCAGAGTTCCTACTTGGTCCTGGCTTGTTCCGCTCATGTCGGTACCCGCAGCACCAAGGGCCTTCTCGATCTCGTCGATAAACACAATCGCGTTAATGTTGCTCTTGCCTGCGATAACCTGTGCGATGAACTTCTTGAACTGAGGAATCCCGCCGATCTTGTCCATGCTGTTGGACCCCGAAACAACTTGGAGAGCCGGAGTCTCGTTGATCTTTTTTTCCTTCGACTCCCAAAGGCCACCCATTGAAAGACCGTGCTTGTCGATTGCAAGGCTTGCAAGGTTCTCCGCTGCGAACGCTGTGACGCCAAGAGCCGCACATCCTGCCGCGTCTCGCACGTCTTGGCTTGCTTCGATCTCAGCCGCATCGCAAACGCTTCCGATGACTTGCGATAGTTGCTTGGAGTCTGGCAGTGGCTCGATGATGGCGATTACGTCTTGCTGCAATTCGACTGGCAACCGACCGCCCGAGCCCATCAAGACCAACATTTTTTGGCCGCTCTTGAAAATGTCGCGGAGGTTCCAGATCGCTTGAACGACCGTGAATTGATCCAAGAATTGGTGTGCGTTGTGGATCAGAATTACCATCGGGAGCGACTGATCGACTTTTGCCAAATCGACCAACAGTTCCAAGGGGTTGCCAACGTACTCGTCTTGCCCCTTTAGATTACCGGTGGAAGTCTTGGGGGTGAAAACGTACCATCCTCGAACGCAGTCCCAAGCAACGATGTTCACTTGCTCTTGGAATTTTGCCGTGGCAAACTCCGCAACAATAGCTTGATTTGTCGCCCCTGGATCGCTCGTCTCGAACGACACCAACGGAACCCCAACCCGATATGCTTTGACCAGCTTTGCGTAGACCGACAACATTCTTTTGTCGCTGTTCGTTTGAGTTTGATCTGTCTCAAACCTAAGCCCGAACGGCTGTTTTTTGTTATACGCGATTCCAAAAAATCCAGAAAATTGGCTAACGTGTACGTATATATACTACACGTCGGGACATCCAAAAAAGAATCGACGGTCGATTCTTTTAGGACCCGACCACCAACGAAAACACTAGGTTTTTGGAATTATCAAATTTGCGTTTTCTACAACTGCCGAAAGTTCCGCATCGGTCCAATATTGTCGAGCTGATTTTCCGTCGTATCGCTTTGCAAGTCCCATCCGAATCAGATACTCGGATAGTGATTGATCTGGATGTTCGCGGTCGATGAACGTCCCAACGCTTCGACCGTACATGTCGAGGTCCTTTGACAGCCATCGCAAACGGTACTTGGTTTGGCAAATTGGAGTCAGCCAAAGTTCAACGACTTTGGCGACTAACTTTCCTGCGCTTGTATTTTTCTCTGGCGCGTCAACGCCTTCTAATCGGGTTGTGATTCCTTGGGTCGTTCTCCACCCACGGTCAAGAATTAGCTTCTGCGTGTCGCCGTCAACGACTTCGAACGATAGGACAGGGCAGTCAAAGGTTTCTATACGCATTGTTTGGCTTCCGTTTCAAAACGACCGTAAATTGAACCAGCTTGATCCGGTTCGTTGCTGTTCGTGCATGCGTGCCGATGGTCGCTCGCCTTAGGACATCGCTTGTTCCCGCAAGTCGGGCAAACGATCATCGTAGACAGGCTCAGGGCCGCGTTTGGGAACATTGGGGATCGGATATCGTGTTCCTTGATGCAAGCGTGGCAAACGCACTCTGGAGGTGGTTTAGAGGGGTCTGCAAACTCCCGAGCCATCCTCAAGTTTTCCGCAGCTAGTCTATCCATTTAATTCTCCGTTCAGTCCATACCGCCCCTTTATCCTTGGATGCCCATCCAACGCGAGACGCTCAAAGAAATCTTATCCTCCGCTCTAGACTTCATCAAATGAGTTCTCTAAAATAATTGGCGTCGATGGAGTAGAAACCGTTGACGACAATAGTTCCACAAAACAATCATATTAGAGCCCAGGTTTCTGGAGTTCTTGGTAATGCGACGTGGAACCGTGTTGTCAAGATTTCTACCTCCGGAAACCTGGGCTTTCTTCGTTTGCGGGGCGAGTCAAGTACTCAGCCCCTATCTGGCAAAATGGTTAAACGGTCATGCTACCAACCGAATTAGGACAACGAAGGCATGGCGAACAAAGTCCGAAATCTACCGCACGCCGGGGGTAGTGCTTTTCTCATTCGAGAACTGAACGATTGGCGCAACGCGGACGGGGTGGATACCCCTAGACGGCGATTGAAGTAATTCGATCAAAGAGATTTTGGTGCCGAGGGACCGTTGAAAGGCGGGGATGCTGGCAGGTTGACTACGGAAAGGACTAAGAAACATTCGTTCCGAGTCTGGTTTTTTAAGCGGAGGTACCAGGGTTTTTTGCGCTCGTAAATAACGAAAGACCCTTTTGAGGAAGTGAGACGGACAAATGCCAAAAGATGACTGGGGACGTGCAAGACGCAAACAAGCTGGAGAACGCGAAAGGTCGAGACTAGATTTTGAGGATCGCGAACAACAGCGAGCGCTTTCCATGGCTCAACGACAAAACGCCAAACGTACAACGATAAGTTCGAACGCTTGGGATAATCTCGATGAGGTTCAAGACACCATCGCATTTTACGGAATGACGATGACCGTCTACGGCCTACGACTAGGAGAGGTTTCGGAATGGCAGTACCGCAACGACAAGGAAGAAATCATCCTGCGATATTGGCCGACAACCAACAACGCAAAGGCCCACACCAGAAACGCACCAAAGGTACGCACACGCGGATAGCGAGACTCAATGGATATGGCAATAGACTTAAACTTCACGCCACAAAAACGAATTGGCAATCGATATCGAACTCTTTGTGACCATTCTTTGCAGACTCAAAAGCAATGCGAGTACTGCGGCTCCAAAGGAAATTTGACGGCTGTTTTGCATCCAGGCGTTTTAATGGAAGATGCAACGATGGAAACGATTTGCGTTACCTGTCCCGGATGCCTAAAAGACCATCTGTCGGCCAAATAAAAAACGCCGAAGGCTTTTAAGTTCCTCCGGCGTTTTCCAGGTCCGTCCATTTCGACTAGGTAATCTTACCAAGTCCAGAAATCAATTCAAGTGCGATGGCGTTCTAAATAACGCAGGCGGGGCAAGAATCGGGCAAAGTTCGGAATATGCTTTTGCAAATCCCTCGGCCAGAATTCCGAGCCGTTCGCAGTTGACTGAATCAAAAGACGCCTCAACATCAATTGCAGGGCTAGCATCAACAAGCGCAGAACTCAAAAGTACTTGATCTTGGAACGCTTGTGACGTCTCGGCAAATTTCGCTCCCATCACAACAGGAGCTAACGCGAACATCATATCGATTGCTTGAGATTGCGACGGCTTGAACGGTGTAGGCTGGTCACTCATGGAAAATACTTTCTCACTTGCTTTGCGAATTCGTGGGGAAACGTTTCTTCAAGCATAGCGTCTAACTGCTTGTCATGCAAAGCAAGACGCGTTGAATGATCGGCAAGCGTGATCGCGTTCGACTTCGTTGTCTTGATTACCGTGTTCAGCAACACGAACGACTGAGCTTGGCCCGCGATCAGAAGCAACTGTAAAACGAGAATGAAGCACAGACACGAACTAACTCTTTGTTTCATCGGTGTCCTCTTCTTTTTCGCTCTTAACGTCTTCCGGTTTCAAAAAGGTTACGAATCGAGTTAGCAACGTTGGAAAGATTTTGTCAGGGTCTTTAATGGCAACGCCAATTACGGCCGAACCACAAATGAAAAACCAACGACCATGAGTAGCGGTATCCCCAAAATCGCGCTGACCGTCAGCCAGAAGACCAACAATTCCGAAAGCAAGAAACCCCGACAGACAACTGCGACTAAGGAGGTTCCAGCGATCGGCACTAGGGTCTTCGCGCATTGAGCGAACCAAAGAACTCGCGAATGCGACCGCCCAGCATATGGCGTAGAACTTGACTGTTTCATAGTTGATTTCATGCACTTGGTTCTCACTGATGGATAGGGGGGTGGATGCAACCAACCTCTATCCTATCCATTTAACCTACTGACTGCGCACCACACTACCGACAGCGCGAAAACAAACGCTGCAAGGGTCGAGTGCCAAACGGACTTCGCAAGATTGTTCGAACCGGAGTTCGTCTTGCCACCGCTCGGTACTCCTCGACCGCCGCAACTGTTACAGGAATGCAATCCTGGCCAGCCATCGACATTGGAGCCGCCACTGCCGAAACCAATCGAACTGGCGCAGAAGCGGCACGCTGAACGACCTCGGCGACCTTTGGAAGCAAGCAAACTCCATTTTCGCATTGAGCGTTCGAAACGCTTGCAAAGCACATTGCTAAAACCAAAGCAAGTATCATTTTCATAACTGAAATCCTAATCATAAAAAGTTAAGCAAATCTTAAACACCACAAAAACTAAACGCTCGGAAACACGATCGGTAAGCCTTCGATCTCGCCGATAGATGCTACGTCAACATCCCTCTTGTAAATCTTGGCAAGCTCGGTGTCAGAAATGTTCCAGCAATGCGACTCGTACGCTTGGTTTCTTTGATTCCAAGAACGTGTAGTCATCCTGGAAAACCTGTCGCCATCGCTGGCGATCCGGTATCCAGGAAAGTCTTGGTTGTGGTCCCATCGGTTTCTGTCGTCAATTCCATGGATATCAAATCCGTCCTTGTGCCTGCCGATCTTCTTGAAGGCAAGCGACGAACAGATAATCATCGGCTTGCATTGGTCCTCTTGGAGCCTGTGCTGTTCGACAGTCGTGACGTCAACTGACTCTTTGAGCGCACAAGTCCGGTATGGCTGCAAATCCTTGTTCCATGCCCAGTTTCCGATTTGACGATACAACGAAGCACTGCGAGGCTCAGGATAGTTTTCTTGTGAACCGGCTCCGTTTGCCTCGTTGAGCTGCTTGACCTTGGGAGTGTTGCAAAGCACGACACCCTGCGTCAACGACTTTATCATCGGAGCCTTGTACAATCCGTCGCCTGATCGCATCTTGGCTATCTCGCGTGCGAAACCGTACTGGACGCAGTGAGGAGCGATGGAAGACAAACCAAGCTCTGTCGTACCTGTGTAAGCCTCTGGGTCGCCCCTGAGACAAATCTCCCAGCACATTCGCTCAACCCATGGACGGAACGTATTACTCCAAACGCAAGAACCAATGTCTTGAGGATACCACATGAACTGAGTACCAAGAACAAACTCTACGATCAGCGTTAGGTCGTTCGAACCAGACGCTCGACCTTTAGAGACTTGGAACTCGTCCCACGCTTTAGCAAGCTCGTGAGGAACCGCAACCGCATCGCGCTGCTCGAATACTTGCGGAGCTTCAAGAGCAAACTTGTCTTGCTCCATCTTGGAAACAAAAATCTTTTCCTTTGGGCTCGCGTTGATGGTTGGGATCTCGAATCCCATTGGCCCAACGACGATCGGCATTTCATCAGTTGACATTGTTTTCCCGATTTTCGACAAGAGTACGATTTGTGGCAATTGAACCAATGGCGTTCTCGACCATCGTTTCTCTGAGTACCGATAGAACTTCGTCAGGTACTTCGAACGGCTCTTGTGTCTTTGTGCCGTCTGAGAACTTTGAGGCCGCTGGACGTACCGCATCGCTAACCGCCCACGATTGCAGGATAGCCGCGATAGCAAGAGCCTCGTTCAAGTGATCTGGAAAGTACATTCCTCCCAAGACAGTGAGCAACGAAATCATCGTCGCCCAAGTCCGCTTGGATTGAAACTGAATCGACAGCATATCAAAAAAGCTTTTCATTCTACCTTTGCTCCATAACCTCTCGCCATCGCGCGAAAGTAGTCGATGACAACGCCTTTGCCCATCGGACCGCGTGTAGCGATGTCTGCATTGATCTTGGCGACGATATCCGCGTACTTCGCTACGTCCGTCCCAAGCACTGCTACGCGATCGGCAGAGGCCCCGGTGAAGGCTTCCAGGATCTGAAACGAAGGCTGCTTAGAAAGCTTGTCGGCGTACTTCAAGTAGATCGCCCCGACCTCGGTTCGCTTCGGCAAGCCTGCGGACCACTGGGCGATTCGTTGGCCAATATTGTCGAATCCGTCTGGCGGTACCTCTGGGTCCGGCTTAGGCTTCGGATTAGGTTTAGGCTCTGGAGGAGGAATATCGCCGAGCGTTATCGGAAACGCTTCAAGCTCCTGAACGGCAAGAAATGTATCTCCGTTGGAATCTTTCGTCGCAATAAATCCAGTTACCTCGACACTGTATTTACCCAGACCAGTGATCGCGAATTCCTTGCGACCAATTTGCGTGACGTTTGCGCTTTCCATCACGATTTCATTGCCAACAAGCTTTGCACGAACCGCGCGAACTTTCGCAGCATCGACATCGCCCTTGACGACAACGAAACCCATGTCACCTTCAGACACTTTAGATCCTTTGCCGTAGAAGGCTCGGTTGCCAACAAGCCTTGGGGGCGAACTAAATTCGGCATAGCTCTCGATTCGAACCGAGACGGTCATCGGCTCTTGAGCAGTGGCGAGACTGCACAGAGCCAGTAAAATCAAAATAAATCGCATCACCTGTTCTCCGTTCTTGAATCAGCCAGCAGAATCTATATTTTGAAGATCATCGCAAGCAGCAAGGGTAACACCTGCTTCAAAATGTCCATGATGATCTGCTTCAACTCTGGGCTGATCGCAATCGGTGTATCGCCGGTGAACTCTTCTGCGCCGAACGTTGCCTGCATTTTCTGGAGTCGCTTGTTCTCAGCAAGCTTAAGCGTAATCCGCTCAACGAGCTCTTCCCTGTTATCAGGATCTTTGAGTGAACGCTGAACGATTTTACGCTTTAACCACGGAAGCTTCGACACTTCTTCATCGAGCATCTTGTTGAGTGTAGTCGTGTCATCGACTGGGGCGACATCTGGATCGGACAGGGAGTCCTGCATCAGAACTGATGAGGTAGGCTTGGCGATATTCTGGTCACGCTTCGATGGCTGTTGAGCCATCGCAGGGACCGACAACAGGCAGAAAGCCAACAGCAAAAACCATTTTACGAACCGAACCATTTTTCAATCTCCGAGGGGTACAAAAACTTTACTACGAAACAAATCGATTCCTAACTATGTTCGATTGAATCTTTCCGCACAAGGTTTCAGCCAAAGTTTGCGCACCAGATTTTCAGAAACCCAATGTTTTCATTGACGGACGCGTTGAAAAAGATTCGACCGTCGATTCTTTTTGCAATCGTCAAAGCGTTCGATTTGCTCCGAACAAACCAATCCGTTCTCCCGTTTGATGGCTTGAGAACGCAAAACCCTTGGCAATTAAATCGGCTCGAATTCCGTCAACGACGCCGTGGAACTCTCCGACAATGGAAACCACGTTTTTAAGCTGTGAAGCTCTGAGCGCTCCAAACTCTGCTCCCTCGCAATCCAACTTCAACAGTATCGGCATATCGACTTCGGCAATGAGTTTATCAAGCGTTATACCTTCGACCGCTCCAGTTAGGTTGGGAACGTATAGGGCACCACCTGTGTTCGGCCAAGTGTCATGTGCCTTAGAAAACCTTACTCCTTCGTGAGTAGATATCGCTTTGTTATGCACGGCAAGCCTACCGTCATTCAACAAGTGCTTGCAGTTGAATCGTAGTAGATCAAAATTGTTTTCGTCTGGCTCAACCGCGATGATCCGTCTTGCTCCAAAGGATTCAGCCAGCGAACAGAAAGCACCGATATGAGCACCCACATCAACAACGCAACCACCGAACATTCCTTTGATGCCGTACTCGTTTCCGTGCCTAACACTGTTCCAGATATCTTCGTCCCATGAATCTTTTCTAAACACAATTGGTGGAACGTGCATAGTTATCTCTTAATTGTTGTGAGTCGGATCGGCATACGTTCGTGCTCAAGCCAATGACCACACCATGAGCCGTCTGACTGCATGGTTAGGTGACACGTAGGCCGATCAATCCGTGAAATCGTTAGAGTCATAATTCCGTCAACATCGTTCAACCACCATCGAGACTCGCACTCTGCTTTTCCAATGGTGATTGTGTGCCCTGCATCTAACTTGATAGGTCTTGAGTCGAATCCAACGCGCTCGTAAATAAACGTATTGCCAACGAGGACATCGTGAGCGTCTTGCTCGGTCCTAGTCATTCTGGAATTTTCCCATAACGTTCCGGACCATACCATTTTCAGAAGTCCGCATAGGTCTTGGCATCGCTGCTCGTTTGCCAAAGAGTCAGTGAAACGATTCGTTCCATCAAGTCTCCATTTGTCTTGCACCCGATGTTGAAACAAAACCTTTTCAGTATCCTCAATGTCCCACTGAACAATCGTGTGATTGTTCCATCCCGGCGGTCGCTTTGGGCTGGCATACTCAAGACCAAGTTTCCTCCAAGCAAGGTGGAACGTTTCCTTGTCGCCGTACACGTGACCAAACGTGAAGTCAGAATGAGCCGCGTACCACATAGCCAACTGGAAAGGCAATGAACTTTTGTTCTTGTGCACCATGAATTGTCCAGACTCAAGAGCCCATTCATTTCTAGCCGCCTCTTCGTTGGCATATTTGTCGATACCGAACAAACTCCATACGTCGGGCTTGAGAGTCCAATTTGCATAATCCGGCCAGAACGCTGACCCATGCTTCGAATAGCTTGGACGGTCGAATAGATCGGTCACATCACGAACCGGCGCAGAGTCCGCATCAAGAAACAAAACCTCTTCGAACGGACTGTTCCAAACGCTGTATAGCTTCAATTCCCAGCCGCAAAGTATCCTGAATGGTTTTTCCTGCTCAACCTTCCGCGCGTCCACACACTCGACGCCAAGCGGTTCTAGTAGCCTTTTGATGAACGGGTCAACTTCGTTGTCGCCGAGATACCAAAGTTGGATCGGTAGCTTGCAACCTTGCTCGCGAATCAAGTTGACTCCCACCCACACTGAGGGCAAATACTTGAGCCCTCCGCCGGCAATGACAATGCCACGCTTCTGAGGGTATTGAATTGGTCTTGAATCGATTGTCGGTATAAATCGATCGACCATCATTCGGTGAGCTTGCTTGACGTTCTCACGTTGATGCCAGTCGCCAATCCACGGCCCAGGCGGACAGTTATCGACCAGCTCAACTACTTCTTCGGCGGTCATTTCTTCTCTGAAATCGCTGCATTCCATTAGCTCAACACCTTTGATCGTTTAAGGCACTCGTCTACCAGTTGTCCAGTCGTAAGATACCCGGCTAAAGCGACACGCACCATATCCAACCACGAAACGTACTGTGTGTTTAAGTGTCTGATTATTGCATCGCGTCGTTCGTAGCAGCCAATCGTTCCCCATAGGTCCATTTCAGTTGCGTAGGCGTCGCACTCGCAAACGTCGCTCTTGATAATCCCTATTTCTTTAAGGACGTTGCGAAGACACGTTCCCGGCTTGTTGAATGTGGTTGCCCTATGCAGTTGACGCAGTGTGTTCAATAGTTCGGTCGATGGCGCTACCTGATATGCAATCGAACACGTCACAACGTTGAGTGCCTGTGGCCTATCGGTTTTCGTCTTGCACGCTGTGCAAGTTCTAGGAGTTACAGTAACGGGCATGCCTATAAGAGATGATGCTACGTTGCAACTATTACTAGAAGTTAAGTAAGGGCATTTATCCATGACTGCACAAGTCCGTCGTTAGTACCCAATTGCCGACTCCTGGGCTACCAATTGGGTCTGGCTCTACCCAGGTACTTAGGCAAAATCCGCCAGTGCAGGTTGAAAAGTCGGAATCACGTCGGCAATCGTTCATAAATGTTTGTCCATTAAAATCTCCCGGTGTCCCAGGTGCCGAACCGCAAGCACAATCTCCGAACGGTGGGACATATCCTGACGATCCAGAACCCGAACCAGACGATCCAGAACCGCTACCTGAGCCTGATCCACTTCCCGAGCCAGAACCAGAACCAGAACCGCTACCTGAACCACTTCCAGAACCAGACGATCCTGAGCTACCGCTTGACCCCGAGCCAGAACCAGACGAGCCACTTGAACCGGATGAGCCACTTGAACCGGATGAACCCGACGAACCGTGAGCACAACAAGCGATTCCATAAATGGGCGTTGCGTCTTCCACTCCAAGGAACCGCATCAAGAACCGACCGATCTTTGGAAAGTCGCATTCGCTAAACCCGTAGATCGGAGTGGAATCCTCAATGCCGATCAGCTTGCCTTGGTATCGCTTGCCAGCGATTGAACCTGAGCCAGAGCCTGGAGTGTTTCCCGGGCATCCAGCCGAGTAGATTTGCGTTCCATCCTCAATTCCAACAAATCGACCTGTGTACTTCTGTTTCATTAGGGTCATCCGTTCACATCCCTGACTCTACATGCACGAACAGTCACCCAAGTCTTGGTCAACGTAACAAACCTCTGTACGTTACCAGGATAGTACCCATCCGCATCTCTGGTATTGCTCGTGACCTGAACTACTTCGACCTCCGATACGTTGATTTCGACCATCCAGGTTTCTGAGCTGCCCTCAACGTGCGGATAAGTGTTGTCCCTAGTCTTCACAATAAAAGCGATGCCGGTGTTACCGAGGATGAACGAGTCTTCAACAGGACCTACTGTATCCCCAATCACTGTTGAGGCTAGGCAAAGTGCTTGAGCAGGCATTGCCGAAGTGCATCGACCCTTTGCATCGGCTTCAACATACTCGCCGAGATTGAAAACTACTCTTGCCGAGTCTTGACGTTGCTCGTCAACATACGTTGGCCTTCGAATCAAATAGATAATTTCGTTCTGCTCTTCGATGGTGTCCGTGACAACCATCGTCCCGTATGGGGGAACCGTGTAACCGCTGTCGTTCCTGAACGCGTATTGGCGAATGTCGTCTGTCTTGGTCATCGTACTTTCTTGGCCTCTCTGCGAGCTTGGGCGCGGGCCAATACAGCCTTCTGATTGGCGATAAACTTGTTGTTGGCAAGCTCCTGCAATCTACGGACCTTTTCATCGTAGGTAAATCGCTCGATTGGGTTCTCGCTTTGCCAGTCAATCGTAGTTGTACACTCCCCGGCGTCAGAACGCTCAAGACGAATAGAACTGATTGATCCATCTGGCGAGTAGTCGAACATGAACCCCTTTGCAGGTACAGAAACCGATTCGCCGAGGTTGTACTTTGCGATCTCTTTCAAGGCATATTTTCTGGCTTGATATTCAAACTTGGAAACCTCCGTTTGATTCAAGCCCCTGGAGTCTGCAACGCCGCACTCATACTCCAAATCGTCTACCCTGATCGTATGCGTGACCCCGCGCGAAACGTATCTGCTGTTGGGCTTGTAGTCGTAGAACTGGCGGATTGGTTCAGCGGTTATAGGATCTCGCACAATGAACGAAGTGCGCAAAAGGATCTTTGCCGGTTGAAACTTATCCGCCGCAACTACGTTTCCAGTTCGTTTGATCGAGTAGCATTGAACGCCGAACTTGACCAAGCCCTTTTCCTCGTCGATCTCAAACGCACCATGATAAACGTGTGCTGGGAACGTGGTTCTAAGATAATCGCCTTGCGCTGAGGCATAGTGATCGGCATTGAATAAAGGGTTAGCACCGTTTGCCGGAATCGGATTGACGTTGTTGAGTTGCGATGGTCGCAGGTCATGGAAGTACCCAATGACCTCGGCCGGAACTATGCCTTCGAACTCGCTCCACAATGTCAATTGATTGCTGCTCAACGGGATTATTCGTTCTACATCCAAATTGTCGAGCAACTGAGCGCTCCAAGTGTTGGCCGAGAGCCTTGAGCCCGTAGGCGTTGGGATCTTTAGGTAGGTTCCTCGCTTACCTTGGACTCGGTACAGTTTCCAGATGCACGACTGAGCAAGCTCGATTTTCTTTGCATCAGCTAGCTGGCGGAAATCATAGCTGCAATACGCAAACGTCTTTTGACCTCCAACAGTTGGGCAGTATGACAACTCCGCTAACGGTTTGACCTCGAACGTGTCGATCTCATACCCAACAGCTTCGAGTGGCAAGTCACGTTGGAACATGATTGGCGCTCCCTCGACGCGAAGCGTTTCTGGAATCACCGGAGGCTCGTAGGCCGTTGTGAAGTCCATGACTCTTTGATCGTTTGGAGGGTTTCTACCGCCGCCAATTCTGCGAAGATAAACCTTGTCGTCCATCCCCAGCGAGACTATCACCCCAAAGGGTTGAATCAGAGTTTCAAGCTGTTCGGATGCAAGCTGTCCTCCAAACTCGGCAAGAGGGAAAACGTCATCAGGCAGAACAGAAACATCAACGCCGACTTCACCCATAGCTTGAAGGCATAGCGTTGCAAGCTGTCGCACGTTTTTTACATTCTTTTTGACCCCTCGAATGTACGTGTTGTACTGGCCGTAGATATTCCTAAACCGCCACGCCCACCTGCGATCCTCGAATTGCACGTCTTTGTATCGACCGTTCGAACCTTGCGTTATCGTCTGGCGGACCACTCGGCAATTTGCAAGCGTGATGAAGCTGTTGCCGTATGAGACCTGAATGTTCCCGTATCTTGGAAGGTCCACCCCAAGGATGAACTTTGCTTGGATCGGGTCCGCAACCGTAGAAGCAGTCCGTGAGACTTGAAAGCCAGCGTCTGCGTCGAAGCCTGCAAAGATTAGTCGCCCCTGTGGAACTGCCATTAGAGAGTTATGCCCACTCCTTTGTCTACCTTAACATCGGCGATTCTGCACCCGATCAGAACGATTCCAGTCGTGAACGTCACTCGTCCATTTGGGTCTCGAATCTCGCCGTCCCGGTACAGGTCACAAGCCGCTACCGTCTTGGTCGTTCCTACGTTGCCAAAATTGATGATTCCCGAAGGTTCGATGGTCGCCTTTGTGGTTATTCCTCCCGAGCTGTCCCAGTCGATCTGAGCACGATTAGACGCCTTCACGTTAGCCGCTGCCGATGCCTTGGCGACAACCACCCTAGCGCTATCTCGCGCCGTCAGGGTTGTCATTGCTCCCTCGATCAGCATTTGACCGCCAACGCACAAAACGGTCGTGCAGGTCACTTTACTTGTTGCATGAACATCTGGAGTGGATTGTCCGCCCTCGCGTTGAATCACGTTGATAGTCGATACAGTCGAAGTGCTCAACGAATCAAACTTAACCGACCCGGCGTAGACGTTCGCAGTTGTTCCGGATCCCGTACCAACAATCTGAGCAGGGTATCCGTTCGAAGTGTTCGCAGTCGTTCCGTGTACCGTCAGCGTGACGTTCGAACCTTGAAAGTCGTAATACTCCAAGGTTGGATGATTCCCAGTTCCGTAGCCAAGCTCAACCGCAATCGCTGAACCAGTGCCCAGCGTCAACCTCCGCGTTCGGTATTCCTGATAGCCGTTTGGATTCGTGGCCGGTAATCCAATCTGGCCTTGATAGCTCGCCATCCGCTTGAACGATGCGTAGTTGTTCGTGTCGGTCAGCCCGTAAAGAATCGACACCGAACTCACCGCGCCGTCGATCTCAATATCGTCCGCAGCCGATGGAACCGTACCACCAACCCAATTTGCAGCAACGTTCCAAAAGTTAGGACCGCTTGCCGCCGTTGGAGTTGTCACGGTTGCGGTTCCCGTTGTCGCCGATGCCGTCACAACAATTCCGCCGACTCCCGCTTGAGCCGTCAATTGAAGTCCGCTTAATGTAGGATCTTCTCGCCTCGCTGCGACCATCTCTTGAATCTCGGGCTCAGCACTCGAATTCCAAGCGCTAACCAGTGCGTCAATGAGGTCGCCGAGTACGGTTGTCGTGGTCGTGTAGGATATCGTTTTGCCGTTGATAATCGCCGAGTACGTTTGTCCAACGACAATCGAGCTGTAAACGATCTTCGTTACCTGGGCGACGCTTGCAGCCGCTCCTAGCCATTGCTTTGTTGCCATGTGTTAGACCCGTCTGTGGGGTACTCCGTAAAGTGGTTGATGCCATGCGAATTCGTAGGACCAAGATATCTCGTACTCGGTATCAATGTTACCAAGAACCCTTGGAGTGCTGATTGTAATCTCTGGACGCTTGAGCACTGCATAGGGCCAAATCGGTGGAGGAATGAATGGCCTAGCGAGCAATCCTGTTGCACTTCCCGATTGTCGGTATCGGTATGCCTTGTTCTGGAAAAAGATTTGACGCTCTGGAAGATTTACCGCGCCGCCAACATAGCCCTCTTCTCGACCGCCTTCGATCTCGGTCAACTCTTCGTCGAACTTCAAAAGGTCACTACCCGCGCCCGCAAGCCGCTCGGCCTCATAGGTTACACGATAGGACATACCATTGCCGTAGATGTCACCTTCTGCGTTCGGGAACCCTGAATCAACAATGTACGGTCCAACAAGGCAACGACTGGCATACAAGGCAAGTTTTGTATCTACGTTGGCAAAGTCCTCCATGAACGCGATATCGACACCCTCTTGGCTAAAATTTGCTTCAAGTGTGTTGAGTGCTGCGGTCATCAAGCGCTCAGATGACTTGTTCTCAAGGATCAGCCGTCCAGTGATATCCCAACGCTCGATCATCTTGGATACCTTGCGAGTCACATCGTAGACAGGCTTGTAACTGATCTGAGCCACTGCCTCGTTCAACGGTCGAACTGCTCCACCTATTCTTAGCCTCATATTGTGGTCCCCGTTCGATTCTTGAACCGGCGATTGTTCTCTGCTTGCTCAGTTGTGATCTCTTGAACACGCTTTGCAAGATCGCTGTTTTGAATTGCTTGCTGGACGTTGATTTGCTTTGCGATCGATTGCGCCTCGGCTTCAATGTCCCTATCAATTTTGACGACGATATCCGTTTTCTGCTTGACCTCTACCTGAAGCTTCTTCCGAATGGCATCAAGCTGTTGAACTTCCTGACGTTGCTCTCGACCAAACGCCGCATCAAATCCGCCCGCCTTTGCTCTACTTTGAGCGAACGCGGAAATCTGTTTGTCAGTGCGTCCCGAAAGCCCTCTAAGCTTGCTGATCTCTTCCGGACTTACCGATTTGTCGCCTTGGTCAACTCGCCTCTTGATGGAAAGAATATCCTGTTGCTCTTCGTCCGACTTCATTCCAAACGACTCACGCGCCGACATATTAGATTCGCGTTTTGCCCTGATTTGGTCCTCGATCGAACGCAACAGGTCTTTTGATTTTGATAGCGATTCGTTCGCAGCCGTTTTTTGCTCTCGGGAGATTTCTCTCTCGTGGCTTAGACGCTTCTCCATCCACTTGATTACCTGATCTCGAGCGCCCGCAGTTCCTTGGATTGCTTCTTTGGAGTACTTTGCAATCTCTTGCTCGATGATCTTGGTTTTCTCTGCCGACGTTCCTTGCTCATACCGATTGCGAAGCATGGCCTCTTGGATCGTCAGTTGCTCTTTCATAAATCCGGACTTACGCGATTCGGACTCGGAGAAAGACGCCCTGTCCTTTGCGTTAGCTTCCATCATCAGCTTTGCACGCTGATCCAAACGATTCGTTAGCTTCTCACTTTCGATCAAATCTTTCTTCGCTGCCGAACCGGTTTCATTTCCTTGAGCCGTACTACTTCCAGACGTTGCACTCAGCACTAACCACTGGCTGAACCGAAGGTCTTTTACCCCCCTAGCGCTATTGTCGCCTGCCGCACGTTTAGGAGGGTCCTTTAACGTGTCTCGCAACCCTAGCAACGCTGCTCCAACGGCAACAGCTCCCGCAGCGACAAGGCCAAACGGACCCGTCAGTATTGCGGCAACTCCACCCGCTACGCCGCCCATCGAGCCCAATGCGCCAAGACCGCCCGCCGCCGCACCGCCCGCTGCTGCTGCTCCGGACGCCCCATTCGCAAGGCTCAACGCTTTCTGCGCTGCTGCTTGGGCCAATGTCGCCTTGGTCAGTCCCTGCATGATTTGATCAGTTTTGGTGAGAATCCTGCCAAGACCGCTCAGGATATCAACCGCCCCTTGGACGCCCAGCAAAGCGTCTTTGACCTTGTTCAAATCCTTTTCGCCAATCAGCCCTATCATCGTCAAGCCGCGAGCAAACCTCATCCCGGCTTCACCCATCTCGATGAAGTTGTTGGCAACCTCACGGCCCGCAGTTCGTGCTTGCTGTTGAAACCGTCTGGAAGCATCTTCGAGTGCAACCTGTTTCCGCTTGTCCGCTTCGACAATCTTATCGGCTTGCTTGATCGCAGCCGCCAACGCTTCTTCGTCTCGCCTTTTCTGCTCTGCAAACTTCTTTGCCGCAGACTCGGCCAAGGACCGGTCCCTGGCTATTTGCCGTTCCTCAAGTTGCTTTTGCTTCTCGGCTGCTTTGACCTCTTGGTCGAGCCTCTTTTTCAGTTCGGCCTCATGTCGCTTTGTTCGCTGTTGGTCAAGCTTGTCGAACTCCGCGATCGCATCCGCTGCCTCTTGTGCCGAAGCGGAATATTCAGAACTAATTGGTTGGTTGTTTGAATGAGCCGAGACAGCCATGTTTTGCTGCTTGACAAACTCCTCAGCCGCTTTGTTTCGGCGTTCCAACGACTCTTTGTATCTTTGCTCCTCGTCAGATAGCTTCGACTTGTAATAGGCGTTTTTGGCGTCTACAGCCGACCTCCACCGAGTATCGGCGTCGGTGTGAATCTGGACAACTGCGCGGGCCTCTTCTGCCGCGATCGAAATTGCTTTGCGGGAGTTTTCAACGGTTGCCTTTGCGGTCCTAGATTGGATTGCGTCCATCTCTTTACCGAACGAAGAGAGTAGCGTCCGCGCAGCTGGGTCAAGGCTCGCCTTTAAGACGAACATAACTCCGCGTTCTGCTAGGTCTGACATAACAATCTCACTTCGTTAAAATCGCCGCAATCAATCCTTCAATGGCTCCGCTCGTCTTTGCTCTGGTTATCCGTTCCTCAGCCTCGTACAACTCCGCAAACAACCAAGTTAAAAAGTAGTCCTGGCTCTCTGCGATCGTTAGGCACCTCCCCGATGTCGCCCGCGACGCCCTGTATAACTTGATCGCTTCCAGTTGTTGCGGTGTCAAATCTGGCTTGTCTTTCCAATGTCCTTTCGGGCATCCGACCGACAACTCGCAAGGAACCTTCCCAACTCGTGGCTCGTAACCTTCGTTTGGGAATCGTTTCTTGGTCGGGTCGCCGTTGGGCTCGAACATATACGCACGGCATAGGTCGCAGGATCGCCCTCGAACCGGACTGTCCGAAAGCGATAGGGCGAATGCCGTAACTATTTTTTTGCTTGCTCCTCCAATGTTCCTGGGTTCTCAAAACGTTCTGGAATGGGCTTCGAAGGATCGGACTGTACGATGATCCAAAAAACTCTTTTGAGTAACGCATGGGACAAATCTGAGCCTAGCGGAGCTAACAATGACCAGTGCGTGAGCGAGCCTTTGACTTCTTTTTGCATATTGTCCAACGTGTCACCAGCCTTGGAGGCGTCCTTGATGATTGCAGACGTAATCAACCGTTCGCATTCAGGGGGCGACTTGACTCGGTACTGGAAGTAAAGCTCTGGATGCAGCCCAACCACTTCTTCAACGTATCCGGCTTGCACGCCTCCGGCCCGGTAAATTCCATCTTTCCAACTCAAATCGCTCATTCTTCTCTCCGTTAAAAAACATAGCCACGAAACTTATTCGTGGCCATTGTTAGCTTTTCAAGACCATCACGCAATAGATTAGGTCTTTATCAATCGAACAACGTGATCGGTTGCACCCGCAAGTGCATTGGTTGATCGGTATGCCATCATCTTGAGTGGCATCGACAATCTGCCCTCAACGGGAATCGTGGGTGCTCCGTCTGGAATTTTTAAATTGGCGAACGAAAATGTATACGTGTTGGTTCCATCGTTGACAGCAAGTGATGCCGCCGCGCCCGCAAGAGCCGCACGATACAGCGTTTTGTTGTTCGAAAGACTGTTGGTTGCGTCTCGGAAGTCGAAGGTCATGTCCAGCGACACTTCCATGTTTCCGGCCTCGTACAGAGTCGGAGTCAACGAGTTTTCGATGGTCGGGATCAAGTTGTTGTTGATGGTAAGCGTAAAGCTCTGAGGGGTGTACGGTGTTCCCGAGTAGGTAAAAACAACGTCTTGGAATGTAAGGGCTACTCCGCACGACGGAGCCACTGGGCTAACTGGCCACGACCCACCAGAAGATTCCAATTCACCAACGCAAGCAAAAGACCAATCCAAGTAGTTCGACTCCGAACCAGAAAGCGTAAATTGATTCACTCGTAGCTTGTTGTACAGATAAAACTCAACAACCTTATCAACGAAGGCAAAGAACTTTGCATCCGACGACGAGGCATTTTCTCCTGGAATCAGCGTTGCTCCAGAGGCGGCAAAGAACACGCGCGGCATGATCCAATCTATCTCGGCTGCATTCAAACGACCCGAGAACGTTCCCTGACACAAGTCCTTTAAGACTCTTGCCCGGCAAGATGCAGGTTGCCGTGTTCCCCTATGCCCCTCACTGGCACCAAACTCACGAGTGCCGACAAGTGAGCATTCTCGAAACTCGAACCACTGCGGGCTAGAGAGTGCCGCATCGGCGGACAGCATCATTCTGGTTGCGACGGATTGTGCCATTTTAAAAAGCCCTTTGTTGCAAAACGTATTTCGTCGTTATTCTATCGCCGCGCTGCGCACCAACTAACCGCGAATCGATTTCATCATTTCGATCCAAGCCGGAATTGCCGTCACGCTGCTCTTGTAGACCAAAGGCAATTGATCCATCATCACACCCTCGGCGTTTGCAATTGGATGTCGCTCGACACAATGAATCGCATCGTCTCCCGACATTGGCAAGCAAGTTGCCGGCACGATATCGATCTCTTCCAAGTCAGGAATTCGGTTAAGTGTTCGGAACATCCAAACCGCTTCGTCCTCAGTTTCGGCACAAACCAAGCTTGTAACGTCTAGGTGTTTTGCCACCCACCAACCATCGACTGTCGCCTTGGTTTCTGGCTCGGTTTGTTGGGTAGATTCTGACCCAAAAAGAATAGACGGTCTATTCTTTTCTTCTTCCAAGTCCTGTGTTTTCATTGGTGCGTCATTTTCGGAACTCATAATTTGCCTTATAAACTGGAAGAGTTAAATCTAAGTGCTGTTACCCTCACAAACACCAAACAACCGGAGGCGTCAAACCCAGCTTCGAAGGCTGGATCAACGAACGTTTTATCCGGCATTACCTGGGTCATCTGCAAAACGGTCTTGGCATATTTTCCGGCTGTCGTGGCCGTGTCAAACGTCGCGTTTAACGCTCGCATTGTAGCGGGAAGAAACGCCGCCGACTTGTTGCGGAATATTTCTTCCACTCGCTCGATGTGCGCCATGTGAGACTCCATGCCGCTCGTTAGGTCTGAGTCGCTTGGGTTTACGATCACCACATTGCATGGGAAAACAAGCTCATCCTCCTGAACCGTGTTAAACGGCGAGGTAACGCCTCTTGGAGCCGGAGTGACGAAAGCCCCAGGTAGCCACGTAGAGCCCCGATTGTACGGCTTTTTGCGAACCTTGAAGACTCTTGATGTTAGGTCTGCGTCCGCGTTCAGTGTCGCGGCTACCGCTGTTAGGATTGCATGAAATCTACTACCTGATGCCATCACGGACCCCCAAATAGAACAAGAACCACACCCGTCGCGAACTCGTCGACGACCTCGGACATCCAAGAATCATTGAGCCACAAAAACGGCCTTGCTGGAATCCGCGAAGTTCCGCCTTGCTGCCATCCAGAGTAAAACAAACTCGTACCCAACGCCATCTCGCGATCACCAATTTGTTGGACTGATCCTTTTTCGCCAGTCTCCGTTACTGACCTGAGCAAATCGCCGCTCAGAATCAACAACGGGTGAGGCCCGTATTTTGCTATCGTGTACGGCGCGTGAGGAGCCCAGTCACCCGATGGACCCTCTGCACGTTCGAAGTTGTCTCCGAAGGCATTTTGAAGGTTTGGCACGATCCTAGTAAACGCCGCCGCAAACGATCCTCGTTCCATTTCCTGAGAAAGCTCGTCGATCCAATATTCTGCCTCCTCGGCTGGGAACTCTTTCGGGATCATCGCAACTGGCCTTGGTACTCAGTCACATGAATATTAGAGGCCGCTGCGGACGGGCCATTGATAGCTCCAATCGCAGGCGCAGCCATGTTCAACGTCGATACGTGAATCGGAACTCCGACCGGAAGATACATCCCCGTCGCGTCCGCTGTTTGCGAGCCGTCTCCCACTTCTACGTAGGCATCGGAAGTTCTCGCAATCAGCATTACCGCTTTTGTTCCAGCCGTTAAATTTGTAGACGACGATGTTCCGCTTGTCGTAATAACTTTACCCGTCAACGGGCCTATCATAATTTTCATGTTTACTGCTCCTTAGTGGTTCTCTTGCAAAAGCATCTATATTGGGAATGATCCATTAGCGTCTTCGAACTTTTGATTATCCAAGTGCAGTCGAATGCTACTAGCCTATCTCCAATACTCGGCCTGATTGGATTTGATCCGCTCATTAGTGTTGGTGCAAACACAACGAAAACTAGGTCAGTTGGCTCGTAACCAATTGTAGAAGCTGCGACTACAACCTCGTTGTGGGTAGGCGATGCTCGTTTCGCTTTTACTCCGGAAGCGGGAGCAGCAAGATTTGTAACCCCGGCTGAATCGAATTCGTATCCAAGATCTTCAATACCGTCTAAGTATAACCAGTCGTCTTCATAATCTACACTCAGTAGATTTGTAATTACGCCAGTTCCAACTACAGCCTGCACACCCGAAGTACCCGTGGCAGTACCAGTGAGCGAAAGATTTCCCGCAGCCGATCCGCGAATTAGGACCGTACCCGTCGCGCTGCCAGTCAGTGGTAGATCACCGGAAGCAATTGCAATGCTCCCGCTGATAGTCGATCCGGTCGCGCTGCCGGTGAGAGGCAAGCTACCCGCAGCCGTTGCGGTAATCAGTACAGTCCCGCTTGAACTGCCAGCTAGTGGTAAATCACCGGAAGCCGAGCCACGAACCAGCACCGTGCCAGTTGCAGAACCCGTAAGCGGTAAATCTCCGGACGCCGTACCCTGAACAAGAACCGTGGACGTCGCGCTGCCGCTCATAGGCAAGCTACCAGATGCAACGCCGTTAATTCCACTGACAATCACACTACCACTGCCGGTAGCTGGCATTCGAACGCGCAGCATGTTAGTCTCCGATCAGTGGTGGTTGGTTGCGGAATGGATGACTTGCTACGAGCGTGTTGTCACTGCCCCACCATTTCCACGCAAGATATCCCTCGATCAATTCGATTGTGTTTATTACCGCTCCGCTTAACAAAACAATTACTTCGTTTATTTCACCAGTAATCGCGCGACTTGGGGGGCTAAAATTGTTACATCCGACGTGAGTCAATGCTTGAGTGGAAGTATAAGCAGAAGTTGGGACATGAGATTGAACACAAAGGGAGCTTGGTCGTGCTGTAGTTAGGCCATCCCCTATAGACGTTCCGTTTCTTCGATTGATACCGTTTAGCGTAGCGGAGCTTGTGAAGGTGCTGTTAAATATTTGTGTGTTGTTTAAATGTCCATGATAGGGTGCCTTAGCACTTGTAAGTACTGCGCCAATCGGCTCAACATATCCTACTGTAGAAGAGTCTCGGTAAACTAAAAACAAACCTTGATGGTCGTTTACCGTTATCGTCATGAAAGCACTTCCACCGAAAAACAAGGATCTTTTCCCGTTCACCGTGGTTATGGTTGGCTGATATCCAGTAAGGTTTTGAATCGCATTTCGACCGTTACCGGACTTGTCCCGCCACTGACTAACACCGGTAGCAATTGTGATCGTGGACAAATCGTCTACGTCCAGCCACATCGCAATCGCCGAATTTGAAGCAAGCAGCGAAGGATTCCACAACCGCTTTTGCAAGCGTGCTTCGTCTGTTCGAGATACGCCGCGAGGCATTAGCTAACATCCTCGTTGAACGGACGGACGTAGAGTTCGTTTCCGCTGGCCGCCGTGCTGACGCCAGAATTGTTAACGATTTGAAGCACGCACGCGAAAGGGTATAGACGGACCATCGGGAACGTAACAACCTTTGCGCCCGCCGTCGTTGTAAGTGCCGCTGTATATACGTCAAACGAACCCGCATTAAGATCTGGCGTGTCGGTCCCATCCCCAGCGTAGACCCGCAACGTTATCGACCCTCCTGCCGTTGGCGTTAGCGAACCAAGCTTGACCGTGACTATAGAATACAGATCGCGGTTCGTGCTGTTGTCGTACGTTATTGCCGTCCCAGCAGAGCCGTTTGCCAACGAATTGAAAGTCGTGCTGGCAAGATTCGAACTTCTAGCGCTTGGTGACGCCCATTTTGCAACAGCCATTTACTTTGATCCCCTAGCTAATCCGACTGATCGGGCTGATACGTTGATGCCGTTATATTCGGCCCATGATGGATAACGCTCGCGCTTTGAAAGGCTGTACAACAAGTCGCGTTGCGCTGTCGTAATCAAGCCGCTATCGACGAAACTTTGCATTTGTTGCCGACTTGTCTCCAGAGCCATGTTCAGCCCTCTCCTCCCCTCAAGGACTCGCATTCCCCACTTCACTACAGAATTGGTAGAAGAAAGTTGCTCAAGGGTGTTCAGAATTTCGGCCCCTGCGACAGTGCCTAAAATGTTCATGACTGTTCCTGGATCGATATTCGTTTCGGCCCAAGTTGTAATTACTGGTAACGTAGGATCGGGAGCGTTGAGAATGCTCGCAGCCGCCCAATCTGGTAGTGCTGCAACATCAGCAAGTTGTAATCGTTCTTGTAGCGTCATAGTTTTGCCTTGCGTGTATATCGATCCCAAACAAAAACAAAATCACCCACCGCCAGCGTTGATCGTGAAAGCTGTAACTGTTACTTGCTGGCCCGATGCGATCGAAACGTTGTCTAAGGTCATGTCTCCACCGCCGCCCGTTGCCGTAACTGTGCCTTGAATATGACACGTCGCGCCTTGGTTGATCCTAAAATGTGCAGCCGTTCCGGTCGCATCGGCAGAGGGGTCTTGCCATGTACCGCTCAGCGCTTTAGCACCGCTGGAGGCCGCTGCCATCCAATCCGACGGCAAAACCAAAGTTGCCAACACAGTCCCGCTCGCAGCCGCCGCGCAGTTGGCTGGCACCGAACCGCTCCGGATTTCGAGAGTCGGCGCAGTGCTAACCGTCGTTTCGATCGCGTCAAGAGACGCATTGCGAGCTGCGGTAGAAAATTGAAAAGTCATTGCAAAATATCCTTTAAGTTTCTGTTTATCGCGAGTAACCGTTATCACCCTCTGTCACTACTTCCCACGCACCGTCTTCGTTATCAATCGCCGCTTGGACAGCACTTTCATCGAGAATTAGCTTGTTAATCTGGCCAAGCTCTTCGTACAAAGACTTGCGCCATTGCACGTGATCGATCGCCGTTCCTCCGTCTGAGGTCATCGCGTTGGGCTTGCCACCCACGCTCGTTTTCGTCATGGCATTTAGATCGGCAAGAATAGTTGCCCGTCTTGCTTTTAGATCATCTATCAATGCCATGACTGCCTCCAATCAATCTACTGCGGGTTGAGAACCTTTTCGTCTGCCACGTCGAGCAACGTTTGCTCGTCGTCCGTAAGTGTGCCGCCGTTCTCCGACTTCTTTCGAAGCTTCGAAACAAACTGCGATTGTTTGATTCGTGCGTCTCGTCTTGGGTCAACGCACTTTGCTGAAACTGGGTGCAAGCTTGGGTCAATCTGTAGCCCTGGACGCTCTGGATGCGATCTTGTGAGTATGAACCACCGGATCGCCTCGGACTCGTCGCACGCCTCTACAATCTCGTTTGGAAGCCCTGGGTGCGGCTTTTTGAGACCTACTTCGAACTTGTAGCCCTCGCCCTTCGTGATATCCGTTGCACCGCGAACCGTTCGATTTGCTAACGAGTCTTGATTAGCCTGAGCAACCTTTTGAGCCTCGGCAAGTTCTTTTTCTCGCTGCTCGATTATCTTGTTTGCGGCCTCCAATTTTGCTTGGAGGTCGGAAACTGAATCAGCTTTTGCAACTTCGGAATTCTTTGGATCAGAGGCCATTTGACACCTACAAAAAAAGGAACGTGTTGATAACTCACGTCCCTAGTGTAAGATTTTCAATCCGTTTGCACTAGCCGATGGCTAGGTGCACTTGAGCATTCGTCGTCGATCCTTGACCGCTGGCGCTCCTCGTTCGCTGCTCTTGAACCGAACAACAACATCGCGGGTGAACCCTACTTCGTTGTTGTCGGGAGCCTGAACAGTTTGCAAAGGCCAGTTTTGCATATAAGCAAACGCGGACTTTGGATCGCCTGCGAACCATGTCGTATCCGAGCTTGTTCGTTGGCGAACGTACTGGCCGGAAACAACGCTGTAAGGCGTCTTAACTAGGTTTCCGTTGTTGTACGTTTGCTGTACAGCCGTCTGTGTTGCCGTTCGAACCATCGAGGCGGTTTGAATCCGGCCAGCAGTGATTTCAAGAGCCTTCGGAACCAATACCACTTTCAGGGTCAGCGCGATTGGCTCACCAGTGTTTGGATCAGTCATGACGTTAAACTTCTGCTGTGCAGTGTCAATCGAAGTCCAATCCGTAAGTGTGTTGGTCACACTGTTGTCGGACTGGTAGGTCGCTTCTGCTGCTCCACCGTTGCGTCGGTAGATAGTCGTCACGCCCGTCACACAGTCGAGAATTCTCTTCTCTTTGGAGATTCGAATTGCATCGCCTGTTTGCCCGGCACGTTGCATTAACAATCCAGTGCGGTCGAAGTAAATAATTTCCTTCGTCACGTCCAAGATCAAACCGCGCTTGATCGTTTCAGGAGTGTCAACCCATTCTTCGGAGAACGTCGCGTTGGGGTACGGAGCGGCCTCGTTGACGATTTCGACATCATCACCAATACGGCCAATGCCTGGAAGCTTCTCGCCGTTGAAAGATGTTTGTACAGTCTCAACGAGTTGATCGCCAACAAACTCAGGCGACTCGTATGCAAGCAACGTTCCGGTGTACGCAATCTGACCGATAATGTTTGCGAAGTTCGAAGTATCAACCGCGTTGGCCGATTCTTGAACATGGAACCCACCCGATTCTCTAGGGTCGAGAAACCGAACCGCCTCGCGTCCATCTTCAACGAACTGCTCAAACAGTTCTTTGACCGACCATCGTTCTTGGATGCCTTCGCCTTCTTCGCGTAGGCTACCGATAAAGTTTTCTCGGAAGTCCGACTGTGCAGCTTTACCGCCTTTATTCGCCAACTCGAATTCCCTGCGGAGCTTTTGATGGCGAATGGTTTTCGTACTTGTGGTTCGTAGCATCTCAGCTCCAAGGTTGTTGAAAAAGGTTGTTGAAAAAGGTTGTTGAGTTAGGGCCAACTAGAGTTTTTGATAGCAGGCGACCGCGTCAACGTTTAGCAACTGATTGACAGCCGTTCCAGCTTTGACACCAACAGCGAAGTTCATTTCGGTCGGCGACGCGTATGTGCGGTCCATCATCTTGTAGACGGTAGAACCGTTGATCTTGAAAATGACGTCCATCAACGTCGCCGTCTTAGGAATGCAGTCTACTTCCAGCAATGTGAAAACACCTGCTGCGGTTGCCCCAACTTGAGCAGACTTGGTTAGCGAGTTTGTTGCGGTCAACTCTGCAAGCGTTTGAGTCGTTCCGTCCGAATAGGCGACGTGCCAATTTAACGAACCGTCTCGCATGTAGAAACCAGCGCCGGAAAAGTTCGTTTTAGGACCTGCTCCATCATCTACAATCGCGTTGGCTGCAACTGCGTTCATTACTCCAACCCACGCGTTAGCCGCATTGGTTGCAGCCTGGGCAAGTTGTACTCGTGCTCGAAGGTGCAATGGCTTGCCAGGCGCGAACAAGAACAACTCGTTGGTCGTAAGCAAGTAGCATTCGTCATTGTCAACCGCCGTACCGTCGCCAGATGTCAGCACAATCACGCCGCCAGCTGCATCCGACATTGTTGCCGTTCCGGCGTCTGCCGATGTCGTCGTGAACATCGTCGTGTTCTTACTTAAAAAGTGATCGACGAATCCGGCGTATAGGCTGAAATCGTGAACGGATTGTGGAAGGTTTAGGCCCTTGGACATGATCTGTTATCCTCTAAAGTTTTGGCGAGTAACCACCGATTAAAAGTTAAAAAACGTGTATTTTCGTTGACGGCCTGATTCGAAAAGAATAGACCGTCGATTCTTTTTAGCCGATTGCTCGCATGAATTCTTCGCGAGTCTTGGGCTTGTATTCGCCCGTCTCGCCGTACAACTCATCGACGCCTTCGGACAAAATTGATTTGGAAACCGCTGGCTTGTCGGACGCCTTGCGAACCTGTGCCCAGCTCTCAACCAGTGCGGGACGGTCAGCCTCGGGCAATGTTGCCAGAACCTTTAAGCGGAATGGATCGACGGCGCGGTTCGAAGACTCAAGCAACTTGCGACATGCTGCTTCGGTTTTGATCGATTGCAACTCGGCTCTTGTGGCTTCGAGTTCTTCTCGCAAGTTCCCAGTCTCACCCCCTGAACCTTCCATGCTGCCCTCTGACGATGCTTTGTCAGGTGGCGGCGTCTTTGCCTTGCCCTCGCCTGTGATCGCTGCCATAGCGGTCTCAGAGGCTTGCATAATCGTTTTAAGCTTGGCTAGCTTGCCTGGAATGTCGAGTTCCGGATCGTCAAGGACGGAAACCAACGCAGCCTTAAACGCGTGTTCAACTTGTTCTTCTGGCGTGCTTTCGATCGGCTCGCCTGCATCGTCCATTTGATCCATTGACGATTCAACGGGCATCTCGGCCATCATCGGATCGCCGGAAATCATGTCCTCAAGGATCTTGGCAAACTTGCTCTTATTGGCCGCGATCTCTTTGATCGTTTTCTTCATGGGAAAGTCCTTGGATTCAAAAAGACCGGAATTGGTTGCAGGGTCGTTGACGATATCGACCGAGTTGACTTTATGGATTTTGGTGACCTCTTTGAGCCCACCTGGGATTGACACTTCATCGCCGCTTGCGTCATGGCTCATGCCAAACGTTTCAGGCATTCGCTCCGCTGCTTCGATAAGAACGGGAGTCTGCGAGTGATTGACCAAGTAATGGATATCAGCCCTCAGACCCCCGTCTTCGGAGACGCGGACATTCTTGAGCACTCCCCACTTATCTCGGATACTGCGAGGGCCCGTAGTGCCGTTCTTTGCGGGAACAACGTGATCCAAATAGATTCGTGAACCCTCGTAGACCGGGACAGCTTCTTGGAGCATCTTGGTTGGGTACGTGCGACCGTTGCGGCTCTTGTTGCCGATAACCTTGACGCCACGGATAACCCCCGCCGCCTTGTCGATCGACTCGTAGCCGCTCCCGATAACAGATTCCCGCCACTTGGTTGTAGTCATGTCCCTAAATTTACGGGCCAACTGCGCACCAAAATATCGATGCGAAAAAATGCTAGAATATTTTTTGGCCGTTCGGGCTTAGGTAGTGACGCTGTGTAGGCGTCAGTTCTGCCAGCCTCCCGCCCACGTTTTGCAACACTCGGGCGGGAGGTTTTACAAAACA
>Ga0114978_10000318_pt1 | contig 40124 bp, 32 predicted proteins | sample S_140212_EF_Meta_FD_87027 | JGI IMG/M metagenome (GOLD analysis project Ga0114978, IMG submission 87027) | Freshwater microbial communities from Lake Simoncouche, Canada to study carbon cycling - S_140212_EF_MetaG | ecosystem: Environmental > Aquatic > Freshwater > Lake | place: Lake...
CCGAAATACAGGGAGTGACCGCTCAACGCAACATAGGATTGCACTTCCGGATTTGGTCCAGAAGCACGCACCGCTTCGGCGGCAAGCGCAAACATCTTCGGCGTGAGATAGTCTTGGTATTTTCGGCTCCAATAGAACAGTCGCTTGTGCTCAGGCGTTTGCGGGGCACTCAAAAGCACGTCGACCTCGTCCCATGAATCTTTGCCGAACAGATCAGGCTTGAGTCCTTTGTCGGCCAGCCACACGCGAAATCCTTGCAGTGCGGCCGTTGGGGCTGGGGTCACTTCGGCAGGTTCATCGGCAAGTTGAAAGATGCCCATGTGAGGCGTTGAGTCTTTGCCTTCGCCCGTGCTGAAATACTGTTTGTAAAATGTTGCGAATTGCGTTCGCGAAGCGGCTTCGTCGTAGGGCACAAAGCTAGGCGGTGCATACTGTCCTCCCTGGCTGTGCCAGCCATACCAGGCCTCGTACGTGGCTCTGTCCTGACTGGTCTCGACGCTGTTGAGTCCCATCAGCCGGAAGCTTTTCACCATGTACTCGGCGGCACCGCCAGTCGTATGACCCCAGGCATTGCCGAAAAAGAGTGGCGGTCGGCTGAGCGGAGCCAGTCGGCCATCGGTCTGCGCAAGGGTTCGCATGTAATAGCGTCGCTCCTGTTCGCGAAAAGTTCGAAGGTCGCTGAAATCTGGACTCACAATGATTTTCGTGCCGTCCGTTTCGTTCCAGTCAAAATCTCGGACAAAAACACTATCGTCTTGGACGAGACTGAATCGGGTGATTCCCTGCGACCCTTTGGGAAGTGAGAGAGCCAATGATCCGTTAGCTCCTCCCGGCTGTGCGCGGAGATCCACCCAGGGCGTCCAGCCGGTTTGTTGCACCGGCTTTGGCGTCAACGTGAGCCCCGGCAAAGTCCACGGTGAAACATGAATTTTCATGGCACCGGTAATGGTGAATTCCTTTTCCGTGTCTGGCATGTGGTCGACCCGAAAACGCACGAACGCTCCGGTCGGCCCCAAGAGGCCAGGGGTGTCCGACCAAAGCTCAATGGCAGACACCAGTGCGCTTGGTCCGGAGGTATGGAAGAACGACAAAGACACCGCGGCATCGCGGTAGACCGAAGGGGGAAGAGGAAGGGTGAGGCTGACCAGCTTTTTGATCGGCAATGCGCGTGCCGCATCGAGGATCTCCCCGTCGGCCTCAACCCCAACGGCACGGTCATGTGCCGGGTTGAAAGAATGAATCCGGACGATGTAGCGTGCGGTGGGTCGCAATCCAACAAAGCGAAACACCACGCGAGCGCCTTGCAGAATGCCGTGGGCGCAGGTGAGTAATCGAGGGTCATCGAGTGCGAGGGATTCGCGTTCGTCTTCCGGAAATGCCCAGGTCCCGCCGGTCACCAGATGCGGTTGCTGATTTGGATTCCCACAATCATCTTGGGCCACCAGCGTAAACCCTGGGGCCGGTGGGAGCATGGCGGCCCCAGCGCTCGAGTGGGTGAGCCCGAGGACCGCAAGCACACAAAGAACGAGACCACGTTGGAGTTGCATACCACTTTCCTTTCATTGTGAACCGGATGCCCACGCTCGGGCTCTAGCCAGCTAGAGGATGGATGACAGGCGGCCATCCTCGTGCGTGAGGTGCGCAAGGCATTCGAGCTTCCCGGCAGCCTCACCAGAATCAATCGCTGCTTCGGCCAGGAGGCGTGCTCCAGGGAGATCCCCCGACCTGCCTGCCGCCCACAGAATCGCCGCCGCATTGAGCACGACAATGTCTCGCCGCAGTCCACGCGACCCTGCCAGCACCTCCCGAATTGCCGCCGCGCTCTCCGGTGGCCCCGCCACGGTCAATTCCACCATTCGCGATGCCGGCTGAGTTGCGATTCCAAAATCCTCGGGAGTCCATCGCAGCCCGCGCATCGCAGTTGCCGACACATCAATCACGTCGGTTGCACCAAAAAGACTGATCTCATCGATCGACTGCGAGCCGCCTCCCTCGCATCGCCCAGAGACTACCAACACACGGCTGGCGCCCATCAGCATCGCTGCCCGGGCCATCGGCTCCCGTGCAGATTCCCGCCCCACGCCGATCACCTGCACCGTCGCACCCGCCGGATTACACAGTGGCCCAACCAGATTGAAGACGGTGGATCGTCCCAGCGAACGCCGCAAGGGCCCCACGCGGGCCATCGCCGGATGGTAGATGGGTGCGAGGCAGAAGCAGAGCCCGAGTTGGTTCAGGCATCGCGCCGCCGTTGCTGGCGGCGCGTCAATGCGTACGCCGAGTTGCTCGAGGACATCTGCGGATCCGGTGCGGCTGGATACGGCGCGGTTGCCATGTTTGGCGATTGGAAGGCCAGCGGCCGCCACGACGATCGCCGCTGCTGTTGAGATATTGAACGAACCGGAGCCATCTCCACCGGTGCCGCAGGTGTCGGCGATGACGGCATGCTGGCTTGAAACACTCAGCATTTTTCCACGCAGCGATGCGGCCACACCGGCAATCTCCTCGGCCGACTCACCCGCATCGGCCAGAGCCACAAGCCAGCGTCCAAACGCCTCCAGATCGACGGTTCCATCCAATACGTTGTCGACGAGCATGCGAGTCTCGTTGTGTCCAGCATGGATGCCCCGCTGCAAATTGTCGAAAAAGGCCTCACTATCGATGGTGGCTGGGGCGATAAGGGCCGGATCTGAGGGTCGATTCACACAATGTCCCTTCCGCTGCTATTGTGCATCATGCGGCACCCGTTTCGGATACTCTTACAAGGTAATCTTGTGCTCGGTATTGTCGCACATCAAACACCCACTGGCGACGCTTCGATGCGATCCGCCACCATCATAATACGTCGAAGGAACTTTTTGCCGTGGCCCGCAAGGTGATTTTGGATCTAGATCCCGGAATTGACGATGCTGTTGCGATTGCGATAGCCCTTTTCGATCCACGGCTTGAGGTTGTGGCTATGACGGCCACTGGAGGCAACGTGCCCCCGGAGCAGGCCACCGCCAACCTGCAGTCGATCGTAGCCCTGCTGGATCCACCCCGGTTGCCCCGATTGGGGATCGCCCCGACCGACACCGTGTTTCCCGAAAAACCCTTCAACTTGCACGGTCCAGACGGGCTCGGCAGCATTGACTTGCCTCGCGTGCCGCTGCACGGCGGGCATCTCTCCGAGAAGGTGATATGGGAAGCGATTCACGCGCATCCGCGAGAAATCACATTCATAGCCCTCGGGCCGCTGACAAACCTTTCGCGGGTGCTGGCTCGCGATCCATCGATTGTGGAGCTCATTGGTGAGGTGATCATCGCTGGCGGCACACTGCATGGCACCGGCAACGTCAGCCCTGTTGTGGATTTTAATTTCTACTGCGACCCACGGGCAGCTAGGCACGTTATCCGCGAACCTGTCACTAAAACACTCGTCCCACTCGAGACGTCTGGGCAGGTAGCGTTTGGATTTGACTTACTTGATCAATTGCCCGCTGAGTCCTCGCGGGCGGGCTGGCTGCTGCGACGCATGTTGCCCCACACGTTCCGGGCTCACCGGCAACTACTCGGCAGCGAGGGAATCTGTCTGCACGATGTGGTGGCGTTGGTCGCGGCAACGAATCCAGAACTGTTTGAGCGCGCGACTGTGGCGGCCGATGTGGAAACCAGCGGCGACCTCACCGCCGGTATGCTGGTGGTCGATCGGCGGAACGTACGGCAATGGCGACCGAACCTCGACGTGCTGATGAACTGCGACGCCGAGGCTGTGCAAGACTGCATTCTTCGGGGGCTCGACGCTGCGGCTCGTGGGACCTGACGTTGCGTCTCGTCGTGAGCGAAAACGACGGTCAAGACGGTTACTCAAACAGTGCGCGGCTGGCAACGGGCATCTTGAGTGAGAGCCGGGCACGGTTGCGGAAGACCACCAGCGACACCGTGCGGTCAGTTGGCGTGACGCTCACCAAGCTTACGAGATGGTCGTCGTCATCGATTTGCGTGCCGTCGAATTCCAAAATCACATCGTCTGAAACGATCCCGCCTTGATCGGCCGGCGAGCCCTTTGTCACACTCGAAACTCTCGCGCCCACCGCGCGAACCATGCCCAGTCGCTGCGCCGTGCGCTGCGTAAACACGCGGTCCAGCGTGACCCCCAAATAAGCCCGAGACACAGTGCCGGTCTCCACCAACTGATGCGAGACGAATACCACCATTGAAATCGGAATCGCAAACCCAATGCCTTCGCTTCCGCCAGAATTGCTGGCGATCGCCGTATTGAGGCCGACCACCTCGCCCCGCAGGTTGACAAGCGGCCCGCCGCTGTTGCCTGGGTTGATTGCCGCATCTGTCTGAATGAAATCCTGGAATTTCACGCCCCCATCCCCCAAATCCAAGTCGCGGCGCCCCTTCGCCGACACAATCCCAAGCGTGACGGAGTGGGAGAGGCCAAATGGGCTGCCGACGGCCAGTACGGTGTCGCCAATTTGAAGAGTATCTTTCTCTGCCAGCCGTGCAGGATCCAGATCCTCCCCGTCGATCTCCATCACCCCAATGTCGGTGCCGATGTCGGACCAGAGCCGCAGGGGTTTTATTTCCCTCCCGTCATCGAGGCGGACGGTGATGTTGTCGAGTTCAGCCCGATTGATCACGTGGCGGTTGGTGATCACTACCATGCGGCCAGCCACGCTGGCAATCACGCCGGAGCCCGCCTCATCTTCGCTAGCCTTGCCATTCTTTGGTCGCAGGGCCGGCTTTTTGGTGTCGATGTGGACAACTGTAGGGCGGATGAGTTGCGTGAGCTTCCGCAGTTGAGTGCCCTGACGTTCAAGCAGTTCTGCATCGCGGGCTACCTGACTGTAGAGCCGCTCCCGCTCGGAGGCTGACAGTCTCGAATGCCGCACGGGATCGACGCCTCGGCCATCGATCGGCGTCAGCGGTACCAGAGGCTCTTCAGCCCAAGCGACGGCCGACAAGAGGGAAACCGAAAGCCAGAGGATGGTTGGCCACGAGCACTCAGTACAAACTCGAAACAACATGATGCAACGCCCACGGATGAAGGTGCAAACCTGCCGCCGAGAGCATACCCGAACTAAGGAATGAGAGTTCGGCATAAAGTCTAGAATTCCGATCAGTCGCATTGCAGCACGCAACGCACGATCGTTTAGGAAACATCGAATTCTCGGTCGACGGCCAAGCTGTTTTCCCGCGACTCTTCCGACTCATCGCGGTCGGCGGGGCCAATTCCCGTACGTTCTACTTCGCGTTGGCATTCGATGCACATCGTGGCGTAGGGCAGGGCATTGAGCCGAGCCATAGGGATTTTTCCGCCACAAAACTCGCAGACACCATAATGTCCGGCCCGCATGTGCTCCAAGGCATTGTCGATCTGCCCCAGTTCGCGGCTTTCTACTTCTGCTAATTGCGAGCTAATTTCATCCTGAGTCGAGTCAAGTGCGGCGTCAATGACATCGCCTGGAGACTCGCTTCGCAACTCCTTGAGCAGCGAGAGATCCCCAGCCAAGGCGCTTCGCAGCGCATCGCGCCTACGCACAAGAATGGCATGGAGGGCGATGAGTGATTCTTTTCGTGGCATTGGTTCTACTCCTTCCAGCGGGCATCGGCTAAAATCGACGTCCAGCATGGTACGCAACCAATAATACGCAGCGCGATGTGTTTGGTTCGGTATCCTCAAGATCGGCACAATCTCTGTCAAAAATGCAGCCAAATCGGATCATGACAGTTGGCAGGGGCCGAAAAAATAGCCCAAAGAACCCACTCTCTACTGACCGGGGTGAGGCGGACCCGGGGCAGCGACAGGGGCAATCGGGATCTGTACTTCAGAATATTTCAAGATATTCGGCACAAACGGGCTGTTGTAGCCCAGCGTTCGAGGGGCGGCCGCAGCGGTCCATTCTGGGTGCATTGCCAGCCACGCTCGGAGTTTTTCTAAGCCGCGGTCCAGCGTGCTAGTCCCATAGCCGCCACGCAGGCCAATCGAAAGAACTTTTGTTTCGGGAATGTCCTCCACGACCACACGAGGATCTTGTGGGTCAGTTCCGGGAGTGCCGATCGTTTCGTTCCCGTACAGAAATGCCATGGATTGCGGTTTGTTTTGCGAGGCATCGGGCACTGTTGTACCGTCCAAGGGGGCTAAAGGATCGGCCGTCCAGACCATCTCAACAGGTGCCGTCATCGAAATATCATTTCGCGAAATATGACGAAACAGTTGCATGAACATCCCGTTGTCACTCCCACCGCTATTTTTACCGTCTCGCTTGTGAGTGTCGTTTTTCTCACCAGCCAACTTCACGCGAGCTAAACGATGGGCAGGATACGTCTTGACGATCACTTCACCGATCGGACCAGGCGATGGAAATCCCTTGGGCAGTTTTGCCTCCGACACCATCATTGGCTTAGCCATGGGGGCCTCCTGGGCTCCGGCCTGGCCGAGCAGCATCGCCACAGCCACAACCATTACGATCACACGCATGACACGCATGACACACCCGTTCAGAAAAAACGTACACTGTGACAAAAGCAATGGAATCATGGCGTAGCACGCTCTTCGATTGTGGCCAGCGATGTCAGCGTTTCCCAAGCAGCCTCAACGTGCTGGCGCTGCGTCATCGTCCCACCGATTGCCAACCGAAGGCAATAGCGGCCGGCTACGCGGGCGTGGCTGAGTGACATGTTGCCCTGGCGGTTCACGCGATCAAGCAATTTGGCCGACGCTCGATCACCTTGCCGCATGGCAAAACAGACGAGGCTCAGGCTGGGTGGGCAGACCAGATCGAACCGCGGATCGGCTTCCACCCACCCGGCAAAATCCGCGGCCCACGCCACGTGGTCACAAATCCGCTGACGCAGCGACTCGGTGCCGATCATCCGAAGTGTGAGCCAGAGCTTGAGCGCCCGAAACCGACGCCCCAGTGGCACCTGCCAATCGCTATAGTCGATTACCCCGCCGCCCTCGCTGGCGTTGTTTCGTAAATACTCAGGCTTGATCGTAAGGGCCTCCACCAGCGATTTGCGATCGGCCACCCAGAGAGCGTGGCAGTCGAAGTTGACAAGCATCCACTTGTGAGGATTGAAGCCCCAACTGTCGGCATGCTCTGCCCCGGCGATGATGCGGGGCCGATAGTCTGGGCAGATCGCAGCAGCCCCAGCCCACGCCGCATCGACGTGGAGCCAGGCGCCGTGCCGTAGGGAAGATTCCGCGATGCGGGGCACCTGATCGAATGCGCCGCACGCTGTGGTGCCGACAGTGGCCGCAACAAAGCATGGAGTATGCCCGGCGAGTGCATCGTCATCCATGGCTCGGGCCAACGCGAGAGGATCCATTTCACCGCGTGTATTGAGTCCGATCGTGCGCACCCACTGCTGGCCGATGCCACTGATCTTGGCAGCTTTTTCCACGCTCGAATGCGCCGCCTCGCTTGCGTACACGATCATCGAGCGGTTGCTTTGCTGCATGCCTCGGGCATTGCTTTCCAGTTGGGTGGCCCGTTCCCTTGCGGCCACCATTGCGCAGAGCAGGCCGCTTGAAGCCGTGTCGTAAATTGCCCCGCCGCCGCCAGTTGTGCTCCCAAACCGATCGGGCAGACCCAGCAGGCTACAGAGCCAATCCAGCACGTGCGTTTCAAGTTCCGTACACGCCGGCGACGTCGTCCAGAGCATGCCCTGCACGCCGAGTCCCGCGCTGAGCAGTTCACCCAAGATGGCCGGGCCACTGGCGTTGGCAGGGAAGTAGGCGAAGAAGCTGGGATGCTGCCAGTGGGTAAGGCCCGGCACGACGACCCGATTCAGATCGGAGAGCACCGCCTCGAGCGTCTCGGGTTGTTCAGGAGGGGCGGGCGGCAACTGCGATCGCACCCAGCCAGGCTCCACCTGTGAGGTCACGGGCCGCGACTCAATCGACTGCCAGTAATCGGCGATCCAGTCGATGACTTCGCGGCCTTGGCGACGAAATGTCTCAGGGTCAAACGCAGCAGCGGGATCAAAAGTCATGGGCGTTCTTTATCTGTTGCTCCAAAACACCAGAGCGTGCCGTCATCAGATGCCATCACGAGATGCCCTGCCGCCACGGCTGGCGATCCTGTGAAGCCTCCTCCGGCGTCGAACTCCCACACCAGTTTGCCATCGGCTGCACGCACGGCCACGATGCGTCCGGCCGAATCGCCCACGATCGCGATCAGGTCATGCGGCCCGATGGCTACGACGTGAGTCGCGGCAGTGTTTGCTGCGTGGGCAACTCGAACAACCACAGGCGAGCCATCCACCCGGCCTCGCATGGGAATGCGCCACTTTCGCACGCCATCATCGCGTTGCAAAGCCTCAATCGCCTTGCCTCGGGAGCCCACGATCGCCAACCCATCGGCGATTGCAGCGCTGGAACGATAAGCCTGCGGGTTGGCAGTCGGTGCAACCTTCCATGCGACTGCGGCTTTGTGAAAATCAATCGCCCAAAAAACGCCCCCCTCGCTGCCGAAGTAAACGCATGCGTCGGCCGCAGCGGGAGTGGTGCCAGTGGGGCCATCGATGCGCACATGAGCCTTGCTCTGGCCAGTGAGGGCATCGATCACGTGCAGTTGGCCATCGCATCCGGCCAGAAACACTTTTCCGTTGGCCACTGTCGGTGCGCAGCGGATCTGATCGCCGATGGAGTGCTTCCAAAGCAGTGTGCCATCGGCCAGAGCGAGGCAAGAGAGCGACGCGTCTTGCGAGCCGATGAGCACTCGAGCCCCTGCGGGATCGGGTGCGTCTTTTTCCGCCTCGATGATCGTCGGGCCACCGGAAATCTCCCCGTTCGTTTCGTACTCCCACCGCACGGCACCGGTGCCCCGTTCAAAGGCCCGCACAATGCCCTCGCTGTCACCAACCACCACCAGCGGATGGGCCGGATCGGTTGCGATCGCCGCGCTCGAAGAAAATCCAGACTCGGTTCGAAACGTCCACTGCGTTGCGCCGGTGTCCAGCGCAAGGGCATGAAAGGTGCCGTCCAAATCGCCAATATAAATCGTGCCGTCGGCGATCACGGCTCCTGCTTCAAAAGCCGTTTTTTCAAAAACACGGTGCCAACGCTCCCGCAAGGGCATCGCCAGCGTCGTGGCCGACCGGCCAGTGCCGGCTAGGCATCCGCGAAACATCGGCCACGCGTCGGCAGGAGCCTCATTGACAGTCGCTTCTTTGTGTAGCTTGGATACTTGCGAGGCGATCCTTTCAGGCTCAGCTGTAATGCCAACCCACGGCACAGCTAGGCACGCGACCAGCCAACTCAAAGTTCTCATCCGTGGGAAGTAAGTCATCGAGCCGCCTCGTAGAGCCGGATACAATCTTCCAGAGCAAGCGGCCGCGGATTGAAACCCGCCGTCCACTCTAATGCAGCGGCATCTGCGAGGCTGGTGATGGAGTTGGTGGTCCAGCGACCGCTACCGTCCGGTTCGCTTTTCAGCCCCCGAAACGACGTGGACAGGCCTGACGCGGTCACGAGGTCGGTAAGAAAATCGGCGAGGCTGCCACCGGCTGTGTGGTTGTTTATTGGCAGCCCTCGTGCGTGTAAGAGTTCGGCATAGCGATCCTCGCAGGCTGCCGCATTGAACCGCACAACATGCGGTAGCATGAGCCCCACCGCTTGGCCGTGCGCAAGTTTGTGGACTGCGGTAAGTGGATTGGCAAGCGAGTGGGCCGCGCCGAGCATCGCGTTTTCAATTCCGAGCCCAGCCCAAGCGGCAGCCAATTGCACCGCTGACCGAGCCTCCAGATCGGTAGGTGATTCAAACACGCGCGGCAGATGCTTTGCGAGCAGTCGAAATGCTTCCAGCGAAAATATCCGAGATGCTGGGGTCGCGGCGCGGCTGACGTGGCTTTCCACAGCATGTGACACCGCATCGATGCCGGTGAGTGCCGCGACCCTTGCAGGTTGCGTGAGCGTGAGCATTACATCCAGAATGGCCACGCGAAACGCCGCCTGTGTGTCGCCGCAGGCCATCTTCACACCCGAGTCGGCAGCAGTGATGAGTGCAAATGATTGCGTTTCACTGCCGGTGCCGGCGGTTGTCGGCACAGCGATCGCTGGCAACAGCGGCGATGTGGCTTTGCCTCGGCCCCAGTAATCCTGCATTCGACCGCCACAGGAAAATAGAAAGTTAATGCCTTTGGCGCAGTCCATCGAACTGCCTCCGCCGATCCCGACGATCATGTCGGGCCGAAATGCCCGAGCCACTGCCGTGCCGGCATCCACGTGGTCGGTTGTGGGATTTTCACCCACATCGGAAAAGCACGCGACCTCCAGCCCGGCCTGCTGCAGCGATTCGATGCCCATCGCCGCGTGGCCAGCCCGCACCACACCGGGGTCGCTCACCACCAGCGCACGGGCTGCGCCGAGTCCGTTTGCGAGTTCGCCCAACCGGGCTATCGAGCCAGCTCCAACCACCAACCGAGTGGTGGCTCGGAATTCAAATGCAGCCGGTAGAACATCCATAAACGGCACTCAAGCGACTCCCGCTTGTGTGGTGGGTGTTGTGCTCGTGGCTGGAGTCTCTGCTGGCACCTGCAACGCTCGCGATCGGTAGAGGAAGTCGACGATGTTTCCCTCGTGGGGCTGCAGCCAATCAAGCTTTGTGGTTGGAATCGGGCCGAGGTTCAGCCGATCGATCGCCGTGCAGTTGATGAGTTGGGATTGAAATGCAGGATCGCTGGTGATGGCCGTGGCAACGAGCGTTGGGCCGATTCGCTGGATCATTTGTTCCTGCGGGCATCGCACCACGCTGACACACGGAAACATATATTCGGCTTTGGCAATCTCAGGGTCTGGCGACTGACAGTGCACCACAACAGGTCGCAGCCACCCGCAGCGTTCGCCTTCCACCAACCGCGGGCCATACGCCGCCGTGGCGTGCATGACTCCCGATGCCGTCAGCCCGCCCTCGATCTGCTGCCAAATGGCCTTTGCGACACCCGGCACTGTGAAAGCAGCCAATTGAGCATCTGGATCCTGTGGTGGCTTCACATCAATCGGGCCGAGTCGCTCGGCAATCGCTGCGGCAATCTCGCCTGTGTGACGGCTGGCATAAATTGCCGAGGCGTTGATGCACCCTCGCCCGCTGTTGGCCGCTATGCTTTCGACCATCACATCCAGATAGGTTTCCCAGTCGTTTACGCAGTCGTCGCCAATAAGAATCTTTGAAAATCCAGGGCCGTGCACCTGCACGCCTGGGTTGCCGCGATACTGCTCGACTGTTTTCGCGCTGCCGAAAATCATGCTGCGGCCACAGCCGGCCAGAATGGCGGCGCCCACATCCGTCGCCCCTGGATAGAGACCGATCGCCTCGGGTGGAATGCCCGCCTCCACCATCGCTGCGGCCATGCGATAGGGCGTCCACGGCTCCTGCCCGCCAGGCTTGATCAGCAGGCCCACACCTAGGGCGATAACAGGCAACCAGAGCGTATGCACGCCCGGCGAGTTGGAGGGCAGCACCAACCCCAGTACCGGTGATTGCGCTTGGTAGCTGACGACTACGCCGCGGTGCTCTCGGCCGTAGCCCTTCCAGAGCACCTCCGGCGGTAGCCCTCGCGTGAGGCAATCCAGCATGCGATCCATGTGTGAGAGCACGAACAGATTTTTTTGCATGTTCGCGCGGCAGAGCGATTCAGGAAGGCCTGTGGTCGCTGACTGCTGCTCGACGAAGCTGTCGGGCGATTGCTTGCCGTTACCCACAGAAAGGGTGCCGTGGACGTAGAGGTTGCCGGCGGTCTGCAGCCGCTCGATGATTTCATCGGGGCTGATTTCCAGCAGCGATTCACGGGCTCGGGCCATCTTCGATGCGTCGCGGCCCACGATGGCACCGCCCACTTGGCTCACCTCGGCGACTCGCTCGCCTGTCAGGAAGTGGACAAGCTGCGTGCGTTCCAGCGACTCGTACGGTTTTCCAAAACGAAGGGCGGGGAGGTGCATGCAGTGTTCCTAAGTTTTCCTAATAGACACCCACGGTGGTCGCGCCAGCGAGTTGACGGAAAGGGCGAACTCCACTGATGCCATCCCACGGATATTTGTGACACGGCCGCTCCCGCTCGCCTTCATCGCGTTCGAGAAATCCAGGCACGAATGTTTCCTGAGTGAGCGTTGTGAGTTTGACGCGGCCCGTCAGGCCGTACGCCACAACGGCGGTGGTGTCATCAAAATTAACCACCTCAATCACGGCGCGGGGCTGAGGAGCGTAGTAGGCAATGGTATAGCCATCGGCGGGCGTTACTGGGCGAGAGGCGGCTAGGCCCATCAATGTGTTGCCGTAGGTGGGGGTCATATACGCGCCGTCCAAGAGTTCCTCCACCGCAAAGCGAGTCCACTGCGGAGTAAACTCGGTGCCTCCCGAAAAGATTCCGGTAATACCCGCCTGTCTGATCGTCGTCCCCTTCTTTTCAAGTGACAACGCCAAAGCCTCCAGGAGTTTGGGGGTAGTAAACATGCAGCGGATATCGTGGCCGGCTTCCAGAATCGTGATGGCTTGGTCGATGCAATGTTGTTTATAAGCCTCGAGGTGCTCCATCCAGCCCTTTTGAATGAGCTTGATCACCCACCGAGGATCCAGGTCGATGCAAAACGAGATGCCGCCGCGATACTGCGCGAGGTGCTCGATCGAAAGCCGCAACCTGCGTGGACCGGAGGGACCAAGCATCAGCCAATTGGCACCCGGCGGGAAATGCTCGTCGGGCAGCGTTGAGCTAAACTGTTCGTAGTCGGTGCGGAAGTCTCGCATGTTCACGCGGGATTTTGGCACGCCGGTCGTGCCGCCGGTTTCAAAAACGTAGACGGGCTTGTCGGCAAACCCTCGAGGCACCCATCGCCGCAGTGGGCCGCCCCGCAACCACTCATCCTCAAATGGCGGAAACTTTTTCAAGTCGTCGTAGCACTTCACATCCGTGAGTGGATTGAACGGAAGCGATTGGGCGTAGTCGAGCCAAAAAGGGCAGCCCGTAGAGGGATGGAAGTGCCAAGCCATTATTGCGACGGTATGGGCGTCGAGCGATTCTCGGGCTTTGACGATCGCAATGTCATCGGCCAGTTCAAAGGCGGCAGGCTGAAGAAGAGATGGATTTGTCGCCATAGAGCGGTTCGGTATGTGTTGGTTCGGGAGAAAAGTCAGATGGAATGCAGGGAGGAATACGAGGGTGATCGACTCGCCGCAGAGAGAGCAGGGTTTGGTTAGCTCTCTGCGATGGGGGCAGGGCCGCCGAGTTGGGCGAAGAGTTGCAGCACACCGTTAAAATGAGCCAGTCGCGGCCCATGCCGATCGATGAATTCACCGAGTGCGTATTCGCTGTCGGCAAAATCCTCAGCATTTTCAAATGCCTCTTGGGCGACATTGCCCAAAAAATCTGTATGCACCTTGGCGAGTGATTCGGCAGCCCGCCTGCACGATGTTGCAAGTGCCGGATTGGCGTCTTTCCAAGCCTTGAGTTCGGCCGCCCGCTGCCGCTGCTGCAGTGACACTTGCGCAACCAATTCGCTCAGGAGTTCGCAGGAACGATGCTGCAAGGCCACCATGTCTCGCAAGAGTTGGATCGTTTCCGGAGCGTGCTCTATGGCCACCGTTGAGCCTGCGTGCGACGAAGCAATCGTGTTGGCCGAGATATCCATTTGCGTGAAAACGGGTGGGCCGTCGTTCATGGGTGGACTCATGGGGTCTCTTCCGATCTGGAGTTGTGATTGGCGGTGTGGATCGCCGTTGCTTAGGCGCGATTTTCCTTCGACTATCGTAGACGGCCGGAGTCGGAGTTTCCATGAGTGCGTCAAAAGAATAGTTTTTCTGAGTGCGTCGTTAGGGTTTTCCCAGTGTTCGGCCTTGGGTGGCTTGGTCGTTGGCGCCGACCATACCAGCCCCCAACTCTCAAGTGCTTGGCTGGATTGCCCGATGCAAGGCTTGTTTGGGAATGCGTAGCTGTGGTGCCACGCCCGCCCAATTCAAACGAGGGAGCGATCAAGCGAGCAATGGGTCAGAACACGGTTGAACCATCGATCACAGCGGCATTCGGGTTTCTCACAGCCGTCGACTCGCCGTCGCACGGCCTCTTTGGCGGCTATCTGCTTGTGGACGTGGCCGGCCGGCCGCTGGAATTCCACTGCACAGCGCCGCTGAAAGTGTCGCGTGCCCAGCAGATTCTCTACGGTGCAACGCTGCACAGTCATCTGCACGGCCAGCAGATCGGAGCCACGCTGCTGGCTGAAGGCACGCTTCAGCCGCAGGTGGTGCTCACCGACCTAGAGTCGATGCTCCATGTGCGACCGCATACCAAACTGCCCGTGGCCTTGGTCGTGCGTCGAGACACTCCACCCAATGCAAGCAGCTTTTTTGTCGGCACAGCCTGCGTCAGCCCTCCGTCGGATCACCCTGAGCACGCTTCGCAGTTACGGGCTCAGGTCGAGATGCTGGTGGCTTCAGTTGACCTCTGCGAACCCTTCGAACGGATCCGGGCAGCCATCGAAGAAGCACAGCGGCACTAACACCATCATGCATACGGTTCACTCACAAGCGGCACTGTCGTTGGCTTGAGCAAACGCTCGGGAGGCTCGAGGCCGATGGAAGACCCATTGATTCAGACTCCCTTGGGATCCGCGGTGCCAGGGCGCATGCGATCGTGGCACCTGGCAAAATGTCCGTTGCCGGCCGTGCATGTGTTGCCTGTCATTGCCCCGCGGTTCTCCCGGCCGGCTCGTTTACGACTGCCGGTCGACTCGGCCACACCGTGCGTCATGCGTGTGCCGTTGATCGATCAGCGGCCGGCCGTGCAGAGCTATCAATTTCGCCACGCGCCCGTGCCCCCCACGCCATGGCAGAACATTTCGCCGCCCGCCAGCCACGTGTGTATAAGCGATCTTGCTTCCGCTCCCGCGCCTGCCTCCGCTGCGCCAAAGCCCAAACGCACACGCATCCTGCCCCCGCGTGACGTGGTGAAACTGGGAGAGCGTTTCTTTTTCCTGCTGCAACCGAATCTGGAAACTATCCTCGAAACCAGCCACCTGGAATTCCCTCGGCAGCCCTTTCCATTTCAGTTTGATGGCATGGCTTTCTTGATGCCGCGGCACGGGGCGGTGCTCGCCGATGAGATGGGCCTCGGCAAATCGATGCAGGCGATTTCTTCGCTGCGGTTGCTGGTGCGGTCGGGAGAAGTCAGGCGAGTGCTTGTGATCTGTCCGAAGGGGCTCGTCTCCAACTGGACTCGGGAGATTGCAGACTGGGCGCCGGAACTGCTCGTAGCGGTCGTCGAAGGGGATCCGCAGCGACGCCGCTGGCAATGGTCGCTCGAAGATGTGCCCGTCAAGGTGGCCAACTATGAGGTCGTGGTGCGTGATCGCGAACTTGTGGCTGAGTTAGGCCTTGAATTCGATCTCGTCGTCATCGATGAGGCGCAGCGCATTAAAAACCGTTCCAGCCACACGAGCCAGGCCGTGCGGTCTATCTCTCGCAATCGCAGTTGGGCCCTCACTGGCACGCCGGTCGAAAATAGCGCCGAAGATCTGGTGGGTATCTTTGAATTTGTGGCACCGGGGCATCTTTCCGACAGCATGTCGCCGCGTGCAATGGGCGCAGCGGCTGCCGACCATGTTCTCCGCCGTACGAAGGATCGCGTACTCAAGGATCTCCCGCCACGGCTGAATCGCGACGAGCGGATCGAACTCACCGCCGAGCAGCGGGAGACCTACCGGCGGGCCGAGGAGGAGGGCGTGCTTCGGCTTTCCAAGATGGGGCAGGGGGCTGCGATTCAACACGTCTTTGAACTCATCCTACGGCTGAAGCAAATCTGCAACTTCGATACGGCAACCGGCGAAAGCGCGAAGCTCGAATGCCTCGAGGCAGAGCTTGATGAGATTCATGCCAGCGGCCGGAAGTCGCTCGTGTTTAGCCAATGGGTTGAAACGATCGGGCGTTTGCGTGGCAAGCTGTCCCGGTTTGGTGCGCTGGAATACCACGGCGGCATGTCGACTGCGGCCCGCGACGAGACAATCGAGCGATTCAAACACGATCCGAGGCACTCGGTTCTGCTGCTCTCCTACGGCGCCGGTGCCGTAGGGCTCAACCTGCAGTTTTCGCAGTACGTATTTCTCTTCGACCGATGGTGGAATCCAGCGGTCGAAGATCAGGCAATCAACCGCGCCCATCGCATCGGTGCCGTAGGGGCCGTCACCGTCACCCGATTTCTCTCGGTCGACACGATTGAAGAACGGATTGACGAAGTGCTCCGCCAGAAGCGAGATCTTTCAGACATGATTCTCTCCCAAGCGGAGGCCACCCCCGGCGCCGGCCTCACGCAGAGCGATCTCTTTGCCCTCTTTAAGCTCGTGCCGCCGAAACGCTCTGCTGCATGAACAGAACGCTGCCCGCTCTGGGCGTGCTGGAATCCAGTTAGCTCCACGCGAGGCTGCCGCTTTCCTGCGCAAAGCCATGCGCAGAAATCGCGCTAGTTGGTGCAATGATTCATTCGTTCGTGTGCGTATCAGATTTTTTTATTCCTCGCTTGAACATAGTCGGCGAGCCACAGAACTGAGCGATCATCGAGAAAAACGCAATCTTGCGAACATGCCACGATGCCTCGCATTCCATCTGCCTCCCCCACCTTTGCAAATATGGCACGGCGTTTGCCATTGCCTCAAACATTCACAGCGTGACTAGAGTTTTTTCTGGTCCTCGAGGATCACGGCGCAGCGGAGGTGCCGCTCTTCGATTTGTATTCCTTCATCTTCCCTTCTGGAGGCGCACGATGCGGTCCTTTCTTTGCTTTCCGTTCAGGGAGTGTGCGCTCGGCATCTGCCGACGCTCTGGCGTGACGGAGTCCGGTCGGTCGCTTTCAAACGGCGTGTGGGCCTCTGGGGGTCGCGTCGTGGCCACAGTGGCGGGGCTTGCGGTCGTGGCGGCGATGCTGGCCGTGCTCCCAGAAGTTGGCCTTGGGGCCGACGAGTCCGTCGCGGAGTCGGCCGTGGCTGCTGCGGCCGATGCCGGGGTGACGGCGACTGGCTACAGGCCCAACGTGATGTCGCACGAGCAGATGGTAGAGAAGCTCTGGACCGGTGCCGACACCGTCTGGGTGCTGATCTGTGCCATGCTCGTATTCTTCATGAACCTCGGGTTTGGCTGCGTCGAGACGGGCTTCGCGCGGTCGAAAAACTGTGTCAACATCCTCTCCAAGAATTTCATCGTATTCGCGGTCACATCCCTGGCCTTCTGGTTACTGGGCTGGGATCTGATGTTTGGTTCTGGTGACGGTACCTGGATTGGCAATTCGGGTACATGGATGGTGGGCGGTTTCGATCCGGCATTCGATAATAGCCCGTTGATGGGCGACAAGTACAAGGGCGTGTATGGGGCGATCAGTTGGACGCACGTGCCGTTGTACGCGAAATTTTTCTTCCAACTCGTCTTCGCGGGTACTGCGGCGACGATCGTCTCCGGTGCCGTTGCCGAACGGATTAAGTACCATTCTTTCATCATCTTCTGCTTCGTTATGGCGCTCGCGATCTACCCGGTCGTGGGCCACTGGATCTGGGGCTTTGGCTACTTGGCAAAGAAATGGAATTTCTGGGACTTCGCCGGCTGCTCCGTGGTGCACTCGGTGGGTGGATGGGCGGCCCTCACCGGCGCCATCATTCTTGGCCCGCGGATTGGCAAATACGGCTCCAGCGGGAAGATCAATGCCATCCCAGGCCACAACATGACGGCTGCCTTCATCGGCTGCCTTGTGCTTTGGTTCGGATGGTTTGGCTTCAATGCGGGTAGCACGATGGGCGTGGCCGGTGACGGCGGTGCGCTCGCGTCCCTCGTTGTCGTCAACACAAATTCGTCCGCGGCGGCGGCAACGCTGACGGCAACGCTGACGGCATGGCTGCTGTTGGGCAAGCCCGACATTGGGATGACGCTCAATGGATGCCTAGCGGGGCTCGTGGCGATCACGGCCAGTGCGGCCTACACCAGCGTCCCCTGCGCATTCCTCATCGGGGCGATCGCCGGGGTGCTGGTGATCTTTTCGGTACTTTTTTTCGACAAAATGCGTGTCGACGATCCCGTCGGTGCCACCAGCGTACATCTCGTCTGCGGAATCTTTGGAACCCTTTGTGTCGGCCTCTTCACGACGACGGATCTCTCAACCACGGTGCTGCATACGCCGTTTGGCACCGCCGATGCGGGTGGCCCCACGGCCGGCCTGTTCTTCGGTGGCGGCACAAAGCAACTCATTGCCCAACTGGTCGGTGTGTTGATGGTCGGGGCATACGTGGTGCCGGTGTCGGCCATCACCTGGCTGCTGATCAAGGCACTCGTCGGGCTCCGGGTCTCGCCACAGGAGGAGATTGAGGGGCTCGACATCCACGAGCACGGCAACGAAGCCTACCACGGCTTCGTTATGGTTCGCGACGAATAAAATTGCTTGACCCAGAAGGATGTCCCAACGGCTTGGGTGGGCACTCCGCCTCGCTCACCTAGGCCGGGGCATTCTTCGCGTATTTTTGGGAGCGTCCGGAAGCTTAACGCAGTAGAGAGTCGGCGAGAAACTGTGCTCTCTCTACGGACTGTCCACTTGTGTCTGAAGCTCGCAGGCCGTTACGATTTGAGTTTCGATGGAGTTGGAGACGCCGTCTGTGAAGCTCATTATCGCAATTATCCAGCCGAGTAAATTGGAGAGTGTCAAACAGGCGTTGTCGGAGGTCGAAGTTTTTCGGCTCACCGTTCTGGATGTGCAAGGTTTTGGCCGGCAAAGGGGGCACGTGGAAACCTACCGTGGCCACGAGATTGCGGTGAATCTCCTGCGAAAGGTGCAGCTCCAAATCGCGGTGAACGACGAATTCGTGGAGCCCACGATCGCGGCTATTATTCAGGGAGGACGCTCCGGCGATCGCGGCGAGATCGGCGACGGCAAAATCTTTGTGTTGCCAATGGACGAATGTGTTCGCATCCGGACTGGCGAAAAGGGCCGCGAAGCGATCTGAAGCTCAATGCTCGTCGAGCTTTCGTCAGTTCCGTCTCTCTGCATCCATAGCCTTATCCGACGGTTGAGCCCCGCTGTCCCATGCTGTTCGGGTTACAGTTCTGTGCGTTGCGGATGCAACTTTGGCTGACTGCCGATGGCTACGCGGTTGACGGCCGCCAGGAAGGCTTTCGCAGAGGCTTCGAGCGAGTCGGTGGAGACTCCGCGGCCACGGTGGACATGGCCGTGCGACTTGGGGTCTGGGTGGACTTCCTCCAGTTCCACCGTGACCTCGGCTTGTGCGTCCTTGCCGACGGTGACAGCTTGCACGCGGAAGTCGCGGCAGATCGTCGTGATGCCAGTTAACTTTTCGATGGCCAGAAAAATCCCGTCGATGGGCCCGTCGCCAGCCGTGATTTCAACTGATTTTTCCTCGCCTCCCTGCAAAACACGCAGGGTCACTCGCGGCGGACGGTCGCTGGCACAGGAGAGTTCGTAGCCCACGAACGAAAACCGCTCGGGTAATTCTGAAAATTGATGTTCGCAGAGGGCCGCAATGTCGCCGTCGTAAATTTCCTTCTTGCGGTCAGCCAGGGTCTTGAACCTCTCGAAGAGGGACTGCAGCTGTTCTGGTGAGAGTTGATAACCCAGTGCCTTGGCGCGATCGGCCAACGCTGCGCGGCCGCTGTGCTTCCCTAAAACAAGATCGGTGCGTTCCAGTCCAACATCCTCCGGGCGCATGATCTCGTAGGTGCGACGCTCCTTGAGCATCCCGTCTTGATGGATTCCAGCCTCGTGGGCGAAGGCATTGCGACCCACGATCGCTTTGTTGCGAGGCACCTGGATGCTTGTGATGTTGGCAACGAGGCGGCTAATAGGGACGAGTTTTTGTGTCACGATGCGAGTGTCGGCGGCGTAATAGTCGCTCCGCGTACGCAGGGCCATCACCACCTCTTCCAGCGAGCAGTTGCCAGCCCGCTCCCCCAGCCCATTGATCGTGCATTCGATCTGGCCTGCTCCGGCCTCTACCGCGGCCAAGCTGTTCGCCACGGCTAGACCAAGGTCGTCGTGGCAATGGACGCTAATCACGGCTCGGTCAATGCCTCGCACCCGCTCCCGCAGGCTTTTAATCACGTGGTGCATCTGCAGGGGAGTGGCGTAGCCAACGGTGTCGGGAATGTTGACGGTGGTGGCGCCAGCGTCGATCACAGCCTCTACCACTCGGCAGAGGAAATCGATTTCGGTGCGGGCAGCGTCCTCTGGGGAAAATTCAACGTCGCCACAGAGGTTTCTAGCCCGCTGCACTCCAGCTATTGCGCGGGCCACAACTTCATCCTCGTTCATACGCAGCTTAAATTCCCGGTGGATGGAACTGGTTGCAAGAAACACATGAATCCGCGGTTGCGGTGCATGCTCGAGTGCCTCCCAAGCCCGGTCGATATCGGCATCATTGCAGCGAGCTAGGCCGCAAACCGTTGCGCCGTGAACGGCCTGGGCAATCGCTCGCACGCTTTCGAAATCTCCTGGCGAGGCAATGGGGAAGCCTGCTTCAATCACATCCACATTGAGTTGCACCAATGCTTGGGCAATCTCCATTTTTTCCGTGAGGTTCATACTTGCCCCCGGGGATTGCTCACCGTCGCGAAGCGTGGTATCGAAGATGCGGACAATGCGAGGGAGTGCCATGGGAGTTGCAGTGGGAAGCGAGGGGTGAAAGCGGAAGTGAGAACGTACGCCGTTTGGAAAGCAGCCGTTTTTCAATTGTACTCGGACGTTTCCTGTTTTGTGTAGACTGTCAAAGAGTAGAATAGAAGTCGATTCGAAGATATGTTGCGAGGAATCGTTGCCATGTTCACCGCTGCGTCATTAGAAAGGCCGGAGGCTCCTGAGCCCCATGACGCTCATGGAGTGCCTGTCTCAGCGGGGCAAGCTGCACTCGCGCACGAACGCTCTTTGATTGCAAAAAATAAGGCCGGGCGTCCCGGCTCCATTCGCCGTAGTCTGTTTGGTGCAGCGTACTTGCTGATTGGTGTCGCCGTTTGGTGGTGGCTGACAACGCATCATTTTGCTGGCACGGAGCACTCGCAACCATCTGCGCTGCCACCGGTCGCGGCTTTGACGACCGAAAAAGAAGAAATCGTCGTGCTGCCTTCGTCGGCTCAGGTGGCAGCAAATATCGGCTTGTCAACGGTGGAGCGGCGGCCGTTACGAGACCATCTCACCGTGCCGGGCCGTCTGGACTACGACGCGAGGCACTTGCTCGACTATGCCTCACCCGTGGATGGGATTGTTTCGCGGGTGTTCGTGCGGATACGGCAGGCGGTTGCCGCAGGCGATTCTCTGGCGGAGGTTTCGAGCCCTGATGTGGGCCTTGCTCGCGACGATGTCCGCAAGTGCGAGGATACGTGGGCGATCGAAAAGAAGGCTTCGCAGTGGGCGGACACGATCGCCGACAACGTGACATCGCTCCTCAAACTGCTCCCCGATGAGCCGTCGATCGCGGTGATCGATGAGCAATTCAAGAACCAAGTGCTCGGGGCGTATCGGGAGAAGATCGTCAGTGCCTACTCGAGGTTGTTGTATGTAGAAAAGGTGAATAAGAGCACGCAGTCGCTCAGCCAAGGGGGCGTGCTGTCCGGTCGCATCGTCGAAGAACGCCTGAGCAATCAAGAGGTTGCCAAGGCCAACTTTGCTGCCGCATGCGAGGAGTCGCTTTTTCTGACGCATCAAGACAGTGCTCGAGCCAAAGCCTCGCTCGAGCAAGCCGATCGACGCTTACAGATTTCCAAGCAACACCTTCGCGCACTCGTTGGAAGCAGGACGGAGGGGGATGCCAGCGTGGCTGGCTCGACAGGAGAACTTCCACCCGACAGCCCGGGAGAGGTATACGACATTAGTTCGCTCGTGATGCGCACACCGTTTGCGGGCATTGTGGAGGACGTCTTTCTGGTGGCTGGCCAGCGGGTGCGAACTGGGGACAAGCTTTTTGTCGTGGCTGACACGAGCACGCTCTGGGTGCGAGCCCAGATTCACGAACGGCAGTGGACTGCCGTTGAGGTGTCGGATGGGCAGTCGGTGCGAGTGACTGTGCCTGGGGCCGATGTGCACCAGACAACCGCACGCATTAACCACGTGGGTGCTACCGTTGAGGCTGATTCGCGGAGCGTGCCGCTGATAGCAGAGCTTTCCAACGATGATGCCCACTACAAGCCGGGCATGTTTGTCTGGGTAGATCTGCCCCAGGGCGAGATCCGCGACGCGCTCTCGGTGCCGGCTTCAGCCGTGATGCGGCACGAGGGAAAGGCCTTCGTCTTTGTGGCCGAGGGAAACGATCGTTTTCGGCGGCAGACCATCGGGATCGGAGTCGAAAACGGTGACTATGCCGAGGTGGTCAGCGGTCTGACGGCGGGCCAAGATGTGGTCTCAAAAGGAGCATTTGTCCTCAAAAGTGAACTCTTGCTCGAAGGGGACGAGGATTTAACCAAGGCTGCACAGCCCCCAGGAGTGGCCTCGCCATGATGGCCATGATTTTGGATTCGAAATTGTTGTACTCCCGTGCATGCGGAGGCGGCTTGTGCTTTCAGGCTTGATTGAATGGTCGCTCGGTAATCGACCGTTGGTGATCGCCATCTTTGTGCTCATGGCCATCGGAGGCCTGTACGCTTCCACGCAGATTCCGGTCGACGCTGTTCCCGATCTGGTCAATATTCAGGTGCAGGTGGTCACGGAGGCAGGCACCCTCTCCCCACTGGAAGTCGAACGCTACATCACGTATCCGGTTGAGTTGGCCGTGAGCGGTCTGCCAAACGTCGAGGAAGTACGGAGCATCTCGCGATTTGGCATTTCCCTCGTAACGATCGTGTTTCATGAGGGAACCGACATCTTCCGCGCACGGCAACTCGTCGCGGAGCGTTTGCCTGAGGCCAAGAATCGAATGGCCCTTGGGCACGGCGATCCGCAACTCGGCACGCTTTCCACGGCATTGGGGGAAATCCTGCAGTTTGAGGTGAAGGGATCGGGGCAAAGCCTGATGGATCTTCGCAGTTTGCTGGAGTGGGAGATCGCGCCGGCCATGCGAGAAGTCTCGGGCGTAACGGATGTCAACAGTCACGGAGGCTTTGCGAAGAGCTATGCCGTGGAGATAGACCCCGACAGGATTGCCGCGCAGGGGATCTCGCTAGGTGAAGTGCTGGGGGCACTGGATCGCAACAACAATAGCACCGGCGGTGGCTATATTGTGAAGAACGGTGAGCAGCGGTTTATTCGTGGCCAGTCGCTCCTTGGAAGCATCGAGGATATCGGGCAGGTCGTTGTGCGGAGCCCGCCGGGTGGGGTGCCTGTGCTGATTCGCACGATCGGCGATGTGACCATTGCACCACTCGTACGGCAGGGGGCTGCCACGCGGGACCAGCGAGGCGAGGTGGTCACCGGCATGGTGATGATGATCCGCGGCGAGAACAGCCGTCGCGTGGTCGAGGCTGCCAAGCAGAAGTTGGCAGCAATCCGTAGCACGCTCCCGCCGGGGATCGAGTTGGATATTCTCTACGATCGCTCCGAGTTAATCGCTCGCACACTCGACACAGTGCTCCACAATCTCGCAGAAGGTGGCCTCTTTGTTGTCGGCGTGCTGTTAGTGCTGCTGGGTAATGTCCGTGCCGGGCTGATCGTGTCGATGGCCATTCCGCTCTCAATGCTCTTCGCAGCCAATCTCATGTGGGCTACAGGCGTATCGGCCAGCCTCATGAGTTTGGGCGCAATCGACTTCGGTCTCGTGGTGGATAGCTCTGTGATCATGGTGGAAAACTGTGTGCGACGACTCGGAACGGCTCCGGCCTCCGCGTCGAAACTGAGCATTGTTCGCGATGCGGCGATTGAGGTGCGGGGGCCGACCATGTTTGGCGAATTGATTATTGCAATCGTCTATCTGCCAATTCTTTTTTTAGAGGGCACCGAGGGAAAACTCTTCCGGCCGATGGCCCTGACGGTGCTTTTTGCGTTGGCCGGGTCGTTGGTGATCTCACTCACATTGATGCCGGTGCTGGCAGCGACCGTGCTGTCCCGGCAGGAAGAGCACGAGCCGATGCTGATGCGGCTGTTTCACAAGTTTTACAACCCTCTGGCACGACTGGCCGTCTGTCATCCGGTCGTGGTTTCGCTCTGCGCTGCAGGACTCGTGGCGGCGAGCATGCCGTTGGCAATGCGGCTTGGAGCCGAGTTTATGCCGCGTCTGGACGAGGGGGATCTGCTCATTGAGGTGAACAGATTACCAAGCGCCACGCTGGAGGACTCCGTGCCACTCACGACACGGATTGAGAAGGTGCTCTCGGCCTCACCCGAGGTGCGCACGGTGTTTTGTAAAACGGGCCGCCCGGAGATTGCAAACGATGTGATGGGGGTACAACAGACGGATGTCTGGGTGATGCTCAAACCCCGTGCGCAGTGGCCGCTGGATATTTCGCGAGACACCCTCGTGGAGAGAATGTCGGCGTCGCTGGCTGCGGCGGTGCCGGGAGCCAACTTCAGTTTCAGCCAGCCGATTGAAATGCGAGTCGATGAGCTTGTCGCAGGAGTGAAGTCCGACGTGGCAGTGCTGCTCTACGGAGACGACCTCAACACGCTGGGGAATCTTGGCAAGCAAGTCGAGGGCTTGCTTCGTGATATTCCAGGGGCCGTCGATGTGCGGGCCGACTGGCAGGCCAACGTGCCCACGATGCGGATCGAAGCTAGGCCAGATCAGTTGGCTCGCCACGCCATCGATGGGATTGAAGTAATGCGCACGGTCTCGGCCATGGGTGGCATTGGGGCGGGCGTGATCTTTGAAGGCCGTCCGCGCTATCCGCTGGTCGTCAGATTTCCACGGGAATGGCGTGAAAACCCAGAACTCGTACCGCAGATTCCGGTAGGCACCGCCGGCGGTAGGCCGGTGCCACTGGGCGAGTTGGCCGATATCGAGATGGAGGAGAGTCCCCCGTCAATCGAACATGAGAATTCTCGCCGCCGCACGTTTGTGTCGGCCAATGTTCGCGGCCGTGATGTGGCTGGTTTTGTCGCTGAGGCACAGCGGGCAATCCACGCTCGCATCGCGTTGCCTGCTGGCTACTCGATCGGCTGGGGAGGCGATTTCGAAAACCTCCTCTCCGCGAGTCGCAGGCTGGCTTTGATTACGCCGATTGTGCTTGGTCTGATTGCAATGTTGCTCTACGCGAGCTTTCAATCGTTTCGACTAGCCGCGCTGATCTTTTGTGCTGTGCCTGTAGCGGCCTCTGGTGGTGTCGTGGCATTGGCCGTTCGAGGGATGCCATTTTCAATTGCTGCCGGCGTCGGATTTGTGGCGCTGTTTGGCGTGGCCGTGCTTAATGGATTGGTGTGGGTGGCAGGCGCCGAACACGCTCGCAAAGAAGGAATGTCGGCTCGTGAGGCGGCGATTCTGACCGCGGTGATCCGGATACGCCCCATTTTAATGACGGCACTCGTGGCGAGTTTCGGATTCCTGCCGATGGCGATGGCCACGAGTGCGGGAGCCGAGATCCAACGGCCGCTTGCCACTGTTGTGATCGGTGGCATCATCACATCAACCCTCCTGACGGCGCTGGTCGTGCCGGCCATTTACCCATGGTTTGCGCCGCATCCTCGGCCGCAGTAGAATCTGGCTTGAAACTCACACGCTGGCGGCATAGTTGCACCGTCGACGATCACGCCAGAATTTTAAAGCAGGATCTCTCAGCCATGACGCTTCGCGAATTCCAAACGCTGATCCGCACGATGTATCATGAAAAGGATGCCGCCCGCGGCGTGGAAGGCACATTCATGTGGCTCTCTGAGGAAATCGGCGAGTTGGCAACTGCCCTGAGGAGTGGCACGCACGAGGAACTGTCGCTCGAATTTGCCGATGTGTTGGCGTGGCTGGCAACAATCGCCAACGTTGTCAACGTGGATCTAGAGGCGGCTGTGGCCCAGAAATATGGCACGGGGTGTCCCGGGTGCGGGCAATTGGCTTGTACCTGTTCAAACGCGGAGAAGCCATGATCTCACCCCACGGTTTTTGGGGATGGCGTGCGATTCTCGGCGGGGCAGCCTATCTCGTGGCGAGCCTTGCTGCTGGCGTGCAGTCGCCGTGCGCTGATGAGCCTCGCTGGGATGTGCAGGTGGGCTTGGGCGGCGTGTACCGCACAGGTTTGTGGACGCCGTTAGTGGTCTCTCGAAAATCGCGACCAGCCACGTCAACGCCATCAGGCCAGTCGTCCGATGAATCTTGCCCGATTGGCGGGTGTTTGTATGCTTGGGTGGAGGATCCAGACGGGCAATTTGTGCGATCGCCCCCGGCCCCTCTTTCGACGGACGTTGGCGGCACGCAAGTGGCACGATTGTGTGTGCGTTTTGGTCGGCCGACGGGCCGCGTGCTGATTCAGGAACCCGGCCAAGAGCCGACGCACCACGGCGTGCCGCTGCCGATTGGATCCACTGAAACCGTCCTGTTGGTGGTTGGAAATTTGCCAAACGCCGAGCGAGCGGCGCGACTCTTGGCCCGCGATGATGGCACTCGGCCCCGCGTGGTGATCGCACAGGATCTAGACGCACTGGGAAAATCAGCCCGAGATTTTGACGGAGTCGACGCGATCATTCTCTGCGGTCGGTCGCTGCTGGGCAGCGAAAATGTAGGAGACAGTGGCAACGCAGTGAGCACCATCCCAGAGGATCGCCTTGCCACGCTTACGGGCATCGACAGTTGGGTGCGACAGGGAGGCAGGCTTGTGTTCGTTGCAGGAGAGTGCGCCCCGATGCTCGTCGATGCTCAGCCAGCAGCAGCCGCGTGGTTGCCCGGACCGATCGGCCACCCAGGCGGCATTGCTCGCATGGTGCCGCTACGGCGTTTGACTGCGATTGAGACGTATGGCCGAGCCAGCCGCCCACTTGAAAAAAATGCAACCAGTAGCCTGCAGGTGCCGCTCTTAGCAAATGTGAGCCAACTTGACGGAGTGATCGAGGCCTTTGCGGGCAATGCTCCCACCGATCTGCCGTTGGTTGTACGCACCGCTCACGGCTTTGGCACAATCACGTGGATCGGCATCGATATCGACCAGGGGGCGTTTCGCACATGGCAAGGCACCGACACGCTGCTGGTGGAACTGCTCGGAGGTCGACTGCGCACGGCCGCTTCCGGTAGGGCAGGGGAGATGCATTTGGGCGTGCCCGATCTGGCCGCCCAATTGCGTATGGCCATCGACCAGTTTGTGGGTGTGCAGGCTGTCCCATTTGAACTCATCGTTGGCCTAGCCATGCTCACCATCGGCTGCCTCTACCCCCTTGACTGGTGGCTGGTGTCGCGATGGGGCGGCCGGCCGTGGCTGGCGTGGATTTCACTGCCGGTGCTCGTGGCGCTCTTAAGCAGTCTGGCGTGGACCACTGCCAGCCGCTGGAAGGGGGATGCTTGGGAAGTGTCTCATGCCGAGATCATCGACATTGATGCGACCAGCCGGCTCGTGCGTGCTGCGGCATGGGCTGGCGTCTGGTCGCCGGCAAACGCATCGCTTGACGTTGGTGCAACGCCAACGCTCGGGGCAGTCCAATCGGCCGTTGAAGCCCCATTGCAAGCGGCTGCATGTGGCCTTGTGGATGGCTCGGTAGAGAGTGCTGTTTCGTGGTGCGCCGATTCCGGTCGCAGTATCGGCAGCACCGACGCCGCCATGCCGCACCCGTCGCTGGCCACAGAAAACTATGGTTACGGCGCATCGCTGGCCTCGCTTGTAGGAGTACCGATCGCCGCGTCGTCCAGTCGGCTCTTTGAGTTGCAGTGGACTGCACGAGCCGAAGGATCGCCGGCGACGGTGAGCCTCGATATCAACGCGCAGGGTACGCTGCGAGGGGGCATTGCGCATCACCTGCCATTTCCTCTCTCCCAGTGCGTGCTCGTTCACGCCGGATGGCTCTATGAAATTGGCCGGCTTGCGACTCATCAGCGATACGAACCGGATACCGGCCGTGGGCCTCGATCGCTGACAGGCGCCCTCACTCATCGGGCCGCCAGCCGGGAAAATGATGTCGCTATCCGCTGGGACACATCCAGCGTGGATACCGCACGCATTCTTGAAATCGCAGGGTTCCACGCGGCCGTTGGTGGCCGTGGCTACACGTCGCTTGAGTCTGGCAGGCTGGAGCGGATCGATCTCTCGCCGCTGCTGAGAGTGGACCGCGCCGTACTCGTTGGCTGGGGGCCAGCAGGCACCGCATGGAATACCAGTTGGAATGAATCGGGTTGCGAAGCGTTTGGCGGCGGAAGCCTTGTGGAATCGCAAGGCCCGTCGCTGTGGCGTATTGTCGTAGCGATCGGACCAGCCAACACGGAGCCGTTGCCATGATCGAAACGATCGACCTAACGAAAAAATATGGCGACTTCTTCGCCCTAGAGTCGCTCAACCTCAAGCTCGAAAAAGGGGATCTCTTCGGCTTTATCGGCCCCAACGGCGCCGGCAAGACGACCACCATTCGAATCCTATCCACACTCCTAGCGCCAACATGGGGCGAGGCCTACGTCTGTGGCCACTCGATTTACACCCATCCTCGCGAGATCCGCCGTGCGATCGGCTACATGCCCGACATCTTCGGCGTGTACGACGACATGCGAGTGATCGAATACCTGGAATTCTTTGCCGCTGCTTATCGGATTCACGGCAAGGAGCGGAGGCGGGTGGCCGAGAAGTCGCTCGAGTTGGTGGATCTGACGGTGAAGCGAGACGAACTTGTCACGAGTCTTTCTCGCGGAATGACGCAGCGATTGGGCTTGGCTCGCGTGCTCCTGCACGACCCGCAGGTGCTGCTCCTCGACGAACCCGCCAGCGGCCTCGACCCACGTGCCAGAATCGAAATGCGCAACCTGTTGCGTCGGTTGCAGGGCCTCGGCAAAACGATTCTCGTTTCCAGCCACATCCTGCCGGAGTTGGCCGACATCTGCAACCGCGTGGGCATCATCGAATACGGCCGACTGCTGGCCTGCGGGAACGTCCAAGACCTCTTGGCGCATGTGCGCGGCAGGCCAGTCATCCGGTTGCGAGTCGTTGGCCCGCAAGAACTGGCAGCCAAGGTGTTGGAAGATACCCCCGAGGCGGCTGGCGTGAGCGTGCGGGACGGGGAGATTCTGGTGGCATTGGCCGACGGCGTGCAGGACCATTCTCCGCTGGCAGCCCGCCTCATTGCCGCAGGCCATCAACTCCTCTCGATGCGAGAATCGGAGGTCAATCTCGAGACGGCCTTTCTGGAACTCACGAAAGGCACGCTGGGCCGACAGCCGTTGTCAGCAGAAACTGGTTCGGCTTCCTGATGCGGGGTCTGGCTGATTTTTGTTTTCCATCCCCTTTGTTCCCCCCTCCCAGTTGACGCCAAGGCGATAGACTGAAGCGACCCCATGTGGCTGGTTGCCCAAGGACGCTTTTGTGAGGAGGCACTGTCTGGATATGACCGTTCGTAACACACAGTTTTCGTCGGATACAGTTTCAGCACGCAGCGTGCTCGCTGTGGCGTGCCTCTGTTTCTTGTGGGCCCTCGGCAGTCCAAGAGCCGTGGCTCAAGCGGTGGCCGAACCACTGCAGACTCCCGCAGCATTATCCTCTCCGTCTCCGGCCAGAGCAGATGATGTCACGACTGGCCTGAACACCCCCGAGGGCACGCTGGGGTATGCCCTTGGCCTGCGGATCGGGGCTAGGATTACAGCCGACTTCAAGGCGCAACATGCCCCGATCAATCCGGAGGCACTGGCCCGCGGTCTGGCCGATGCCATCCTTGGCAGGAAGCCACTTCTGGGCGAGGAGCAACTCTCGCAGGCGCTTGAGGTATTTGAAAAAAAAATGCAAGAGCAGGAACTCGCGTTTGGTCGCCGAATGGCAGAAGTGGCGAAGGTCAACAAGGTCAAGGCGGCAGCATTTCTTGAGGCCAATGCCGGAAAGAAAGGCATCGTCTCGCTGCCCAGCGGCTTGCAGTATGAGGTGCTCAAGACGGGCGCAGGCCCCCAGCCGCAGCCCGCAGACTCCGTCTCGACGCACTACCGCGGCACGCATGTGGATGGAACCGAATTTGATGGCACCGATCCCAAGGGCGAGCCAGCCATCTTTCCACTGCGAGGTGTGGTGCCGGGCTGGCAGGAGGCGATTGTGATGATGAAAGTGGGTTCGAAATGGAGGCTCTTTGTGCCCCCCGCATTGGCCTATGGCGAAGAGGGGTCGCCGCCTGTGATCGAGCCCAACGAAGTGCTCGTGTTTGAAATCGAACTGCTGAAAATCCTGCCGCAACGGTAGGGATAGGAGGAAGGCTCGATGATCGATGATCATTTTCGGCGTGGAATGCTCTGTGCGGGGCTGTCGCTTGGAATGTGGCTGTGTGCTCCATGCTGTCTGAGCGCACCGCCGCCGCAGGCCGAGCGACTGGAAGCTGAGCGGTACGCTGCCGCCCGGGAAAAAATGGTCCAAGACGACATTGCCGGCGGTGGCGTGAGCGATGCCCGCGTGATTCAGAGCATGCGATCGGTGCCGCGGCATGAATTTGTGCCAGGTCCGCAGCGGGCATCGGCCTACTTTGATATGTCTCTGCCGATCGGTGAGGCGCAGACGATCTCAGGGGCATTTGTCGTGGCCTATATGACAGAGAAACTGGAACCAAAGCCCACCGATCGTGTGTTGGAAATCGGTACGGGAAGCGGCTATCAAGCTGCCGTGCTCGCATCGCTGGTGCAGACGGTCTACTCGATTGAAATCAATAAAACTTTGGGAACCAAGGTGGCTCGCACGCTGGCCAGGCTGGGCTACCGCAATGTCATCACAAAAATCGGTGATGGTTTCCTCGGCTGGCCCGAGTACGCACCGTTCGACAAGATCATTGTCACCTGCTCGCCGGAGGAGATCCCCAAGCCCTTGATCGAGCAGCTTGCAGAAGGGGGACGCATGATCATTCCTGTGGGTGAGCGATACGAGCAAACCCTTATGCTGCTCAGCAAGCGAGATGGTGTGATGGTGCAGGAGTCACTCGTGCCTAGTTTGTTTGTACCGATGACGGGTGCCGCCGAAGAGGCGAGGAAAGTTCAGCCCGATGGCACGCGGCCCGCCTTGGAAAACGGCGGCTTTGAAGATTTGCTGCCACCGCCTTCTGCCCTAGGCCCTCATGCGTCTGTGCCAACGGCTTGGTATTACGGTAGGCAGGCAGACGTCGTTCGCGCCGACGATGCACCACAGGGAACACACTACTTGCGATTGGAGAACAACCAGCCAGGTCGGCCTGCCCAGATGTTTCAGGGGTTTCCTGTGGATGGAAGAGTGGTCGGGCAACTGTCGCTCTCGCTGTCTCTACGAGCAGAAGGAATTAGGAATGGGCTCACCCCTGATGAATCACCTGTGTTGGCGGTGCGATTCTTCGATGGCCGTCGCAGTCGATCGGCCAATACGCATCTAGGTCCGTGGCGGGGCACGTTCGCTTGGAAAGCCATCGCGGGAAAGGTGCCCGTGCCCGTGTGGGCAAGAGACGCGATCGTGCAGATCGGCATGCTTGGCGGAACCGGCCGACTAGAAGTGGATGACCTCAGGATTCAGCCGCTACCTCGCTGAGGAGCCCGCCCGTTGCTGCCAAAGCCAGTTCGCACAGCTCAAGGCGCCGATCCACGCGGCCCATTGGGGCCATTCTTTTCGATAAAAAGAGGCCTTGCCGGAAAAGTCAACCTAGTCCTCCCATCCCGCTTGCTTTACGAAATCCGCCAACTATCTTTGGTGGCGTTCGGCGCGGTTCCTCTGGAAGCGGTTTTCAACAGAAGCTGTTTTCGCTGAGGTTCCGACGGCCAGTCGACTATTGCCACGCACATTTACGGGAGAACGACAGAGATGTTGGTCCATTGCCGCTGGTTCAAGGTTGCGGGAGTTATTACTTTTTTGGCAGTTGTGGCCTCGTCGTGCGACGTCCACGCTGGCTGGAATCATCGCCATCGCGGCGCAACTGCCGGTAGCCCCGGTGGTTCATCCGGTGGTTCGTCCGGTGGTTCGTCCGGTGGTTCGTCCGGTGGTTCGTCGGGTGGTTCCTCGGGTGGTTCGTCCGGTGGAAGCTACTCGAGTGCCGGATCGTCCGGCGGCAGCTACGGCTCCTCTGGCAGTAGCCACGGATCCCACAATCGCGCGACGCGTTCTGCTCGGTATTCCAGCCACGGCTCCTCGGGCGGCTCCTATGGTGGTTCCTCGGGTGGTTCCTCGGGTGGTTCGTATGGATCCTACGGTGGCTTCTCCGCACCGGCCGTTGAGTATTCCTCCAGCATGCCTGTCGAATCGTATCGCGTGATCAGCGAAACACCTGTCGTGGGCAGTGGAGAGGTCATCCAAACACCCAAGGCAGCGGCTCCCGCTGCGACCGATGCCACGATGCTTCACACGCCCATCCCAGGCGATGCCGCGATGTTGGTCGTGAAGCTTCCAGCCAACGCGAAGATCTTCGTGAACGGCTCGCGGACGGCTGCCACTGGCAGCGTGCGACGATTTGTTTCGCAAGGCCTCGCCAAAGACAAGGATTATGAGTATGTGGTGCGGATGGTTGTCACTCGTGACGGCATTGCAAGCGAAGAAACAAAGGTTGTCTCGCTGACGGGCGGCGATCGTTCGGTCGTCTCGTTCCTGCAGCAGGAGGCGACGGCGGAGCTTGTTATTCCAGGGTTGGATGCCGTGCGGCACACGAGCCTAACGCTCCACGTGCCCGCCCAGGCAAACGTGTGGCTAGCCGGCAACAAGACGGCATCAACCGGCGAAGTTCGCCTGTTCGAGACGTCAAATCTGCACGAAGGCCAGACCTGGAAGAACTACGAGATCCGTGTGACGACAGTCGTTGACGGGCGGGAGCAGGTTGCTTCCAAGACGATTGATCTTTTAGCCGGGACTGCGATTGAGCTATCCCTCGATCCCCGCGAGCAGACAGCCTCCAACGCAGCCACGGCCGCACTGCGGTAAGCGGTTCTTTGCGATACTTTTCTGATGCACTGACTCCCGCGTGGCAGCAAGCCGCGCGGGAGTTTTTTTGTGGGCGTGCTTAAGGCATTTTTCTTTTCTCGAGCGGCAGAAAGCCGCCGTCGGAAGTACAAAGCCTCCGCTTCGAGGCGAGAATACGCCGACTCGAGTCAACTTCGTTCTCCCCCTGGCTTCCGTGAGAGGAGTCCTAGGTTCGCTGAATACGTGCTAGAAGCGTCTGTTTTTTTGGGCGTGCTAGAAGCGTCGGCGTTTTTGGGCGTGCTAGAGTAGCATCTTGTTTTTCCAGATCTCCCTACGCACGAGCCATGTCCACAGTCACGCCTCATACCACACCTACCCAAACGCACACGTGGTCGCCCGCCGCCCGCGCCGCAGCCACGTTCCTTGTGCTGGTCTATCTAGCGGCAGTGATTCTTCCGCCGCTGGCCGGCCCGCCTCCTGCAAGCGAATTGGCCAACGCTGTCATTCAACCGTTTCGGCCCCTGATCGGATTGCTCTCGCTGGGTCACGGCTATCGTTTCTTTGCGCCTGATCCTGGGCCAGGTCACTCGATCCGCTGGAGCATGCAGATGCCCGATGGATCCACGCGTGTCGGTTGCATTCCAGACACTTCGAATGACCGACCCAGATTGCTTTACCACCGCCGCTTTATGATCAGCGAAAAGATTGCGTCGTTTGTGCCTTTTGTGGATGCACCGGAGGCCGTTCGCATCGAGGCAAAGCCCCGTTGGCAACCGCTGGTGAAAGGCGTCGCCGGGCAGTTGCTCGCTCGCCACCGAGGGCAGCAAGTCACATTGCAATTAGTGGAACACTATCTGCCAACGCCTGAGGAAGTGATTCGAGGGCAGAACGGCGAGGATCTCATCACTCCGCTTGGCACGTATGCGTTTCCGGAGGAACGGCTTCCATGAATATTCACAGCAGTCCATCCGCTGGTTCGCATGGCGTCCCCGATCGCGGTCTCTTTTCGAGAACAGGGCAGGGGGGCGCGCACGAGGGTCGGATTCGCGAGGGCTGGATTCGCGAGTGGGTCGACGGATGGAACACTTTCTGGTTTACGCCGACAGATCCGCTGCCGTTGGCCCTGGTGCGGATCGCAGTTGGTGCGCTCCTGACGTGGTCGAGCATCGTCTGGCTCCTAGACGCAGATGCTTTTTTTGGTGACCATGCGTGGCTGCTCGCCTCAGATGCTTGGCGTATGAACGACCAGCCTTGGCAATGGAGCGGCTATTTCGCCTGTTCGTCGGGTGCTGCGATCCGGCTGGTGGCTATCGTAACGCTCATTGCCGCTGTGTTGCTCACGATCGGCTTGGCCACACCGCTGGCTGCGGTGGTGGCTTTGATGGGATTCGTGAGCGCTGCAAATCGGGCGCCGCTGAATGTGTTTGGCTTTGATGACGTGTTGGGAATGCTCCTGATTGCAGTTGCCGTGGGGCCTGCTGGGGCGGTGCTGTCGGTGGATAGGCTGGTGTTCCCGCGGCCGCCATCGGCTTTGCGATCTGTGCGGGCTACTCTGGCCATTCGGCTGATTCAGGTGCACCTGTGCGTGATCTATTTCTTCTCTGGCTGCGGCAAATTACTCGGAGCCAGTTGGTGGGAAGGAACGGCCCTCTGGGGATCGATTGCCAACTCGTGCTACCGCACGTTGGACCTCACGTGGCTGGCCAATCACCCGTTTGTGGTCAACGCCCTTACGCTGTCCACGTTGCTGTGGGAAGTTTCCTACCCGGCCGTGGTATGGCCGCGGTTGACTCGACGGATTGTTTTAGGGATGGCCGTGGCCGTGCATATGGGGATCGGCCTGACGATGGGGATGATGGAGTTTGGTCTGGCCATGATCGTGGCCAACATGGCGTTTGTGCCGGCCGAGACGTGGCGACGGCTGTGTCGTATGCCGCCCCCCTGATTAGAGTTGAAAGCCCGATCGGAGTTGAAAGATAGATCGGAGTTGAAAGATTTCATGCTGGCACGCGATATTTCCCGTCCGGTTCTGCGTTTGAAAAATACTCGTTTCCATTTCGCCGTTTCCACTTCTCACGATTCGAAAGTCTGACATGATCGATACGCTGGCCGTTGTCGGTGCCACTGGCGCCGTCGGGAGAATCATTCTGGAATTGCTGGTGGCTAGGAAGTTTCCGGCTCGGCGCATCAAGCTCTTGGCGTCTGTCAGATCGGCTGGCAAGCCGATGGAGGTGGCGGGGGCCACATTCGATGTAGAGGTGCTGCGGCCGGAGTCGTTTAACGGCGTACAGATCGCGATTGGCAGCACGCCCGACGAGGTGGCCGCCGAGTTTGTGCCGTGGGCTGTGGAGCGGGGCACCGTGGTTGTTGATGAAAGCGCCTTCTACCGCATGCATCCTGATGTGCCGCTGGTGATTCCTGAAGTGAACCCTGAGGCAATCGATGGGCATGCTGGCATTATCGCCAGTCCGAACTGTTCAACCACGCAGATGGTGATGGTGATGAAACCGCTCCACGATGCGGCACGCGTTAAGCGAGTCATCGTGAGCACCTACCAAGCGGTGAGCGGCGCAGGGTTGGCAGCTATCCGTGAGATGCAAGAGGGGACCGCCGCCTGGCTGGCGGGCCACGCGGAGCCGTACAGGATTTTTCCGCACTCGATTGCTGCAAACCTGATTCCGCAGATTGGCTCCGCAAAACCTTGCGGCGCGACGAGCGAGGAAATGAAGATGGTGCTTGAAACTCGCAAGATCCTAGGCGACGACTCGATTGGCATCTGCGCCACGTGCGTGCGAGTGCCCGTGGCCAATTGTCACAGCGAGTCGATCCTGATCGAGACTGAGAAAAAGCTTTCGTCGGCCGAGGCCCGTCGGCTCTTGGCCGCAGCCCCCGGCATCGTTGTCATAGACGATTTGGATGCCAAGCTGTATCCGTTGCCTCGCTCGTGCAGCGGTCGTGATGAAGTGTTTGTGGGCCGGATTCGCGAAGATGATTCGAGCCCGCATGGCATCGCGCTGTGGTGTGTATCGGACAACCTGCGGAAGGGAGCCGCTACCAACGCTGTGCAGATCGCCGAGTATCTGGCTGCCCATCCACGGAACCGGGCAGGGGGCGCAGCCACGGTGCGACGATGACTCGCACGATCTGTCTCACGCTGGCCTACGAGGGCACTCGCTACTCGGGTTGGCAAGTGCAACCAGGACAGTTGACGGTGCAGGGGGCCTTGGCAGAGGCGATCCGAATCGTGAGCGGAGAGCACGTGGCCTCCTGTGGCTCCAGTCGGACCGATGCTGGAGTGCATGCCCTCGGTCAGGTAGTCGCCTTCACAACCGCCAGTGACTTAGATCCGGCTGTCTGGGTGCGGGCGCTCAATGCCACGTTACCTGACGACGTGTCAGTGCTCGCTGGCTCTGAGGTGCCGTCGTGGTTCGATCCAATACGGATGGCCGTGCGCAAACGCTACCGCTACCGCATCCACGACGCACCTTTTCGGCCTGTGCTGGGGCGGCATTTTGTATGGCGACGGAAGTCGCGACTTGACACAGAGGCCATGCAGGCTGCCGCCGATATCCTTGTTGGCGAACATGATTTCACCAGTTTTGAGACGACCCCCTCCAAACGCCTCTCGAAAGTGCGCACAATTCATACCGCCTCGGTGGTGCGGCACTTCGGTGCCGACGGTGTGCCAGGTGCCGAAGTGTGGGTGGAGGTTGATGGAAATGGTTTTCTTCACAACATGGTGCGGATTATCGTTGGGTCGCTTGGACTGGTTGGGGCTGGAAAGCAGCCTTCGGCATGGATGCGGGACGCGATTGCTGCACGCACCCGTGCGGCCGCCGGCCCGACTGCGCCACCGGAAGGGCTTGTGCTTGTGTCGATTGAAATGGATCTAAATCAAACGGCCTCGGTGGGGCCAAACACTTCTCAAACAGGAACGATAAACGACTATGGCAAAGCTCCCTGAAACTCTTGGAAGCCTGAAACTTGTAAGCCAACTGGGTGTTGGGCGACACTGTCAGATCTGGGAGGCCGTCGACACCGCCAGCCGTCAGCGGGTCGCAATCAAGGTGGTTGTGCCGGAGGCCGCGCAGGACGTTTCGCAGCGATCGCTGCTCGAGCACGAACTCAAAGTAGCTAAATCGCTTGAGCATCCAACCATTATCCGAATTGATCGCTTGTCGGTTGAAGGAGGGCTACCGCATCTTGTAATGGAGCTTTTCCCGCATCCCAATCTCAAAAAGCAGATCGCCTCTGGGGTTGATGCCCTCGCGCCGCGAGTACCGCGGATCGTCACTGAATTGTCTCTTGCGCTCGACCATCTCCACTCGCGCGGTTGGGTGCACCGAGACGTGAAACCGGATAATGTGCTAGCGGCAGCCGACGGCCAAGTGAAGTTGATCGATCTGGCGATTGCTGCTGCCGCGCCCGGACTGCTGGGCAAACTCTTCGGCGGCAAAGGGGCTGTGCAGGGCTCGCCTAGCTATATGCCGCCCGAGCAGATCCGCGGAGCCACCGTCGATGCGAGGGCCGATATCTACTCGCTGGGCTGCGTGATTTTCGAACTGCTCGCCGGCAAGCCGCCATTCTCGGCTTCGAACTCCAACGACTTGCTCAACAAGCACGTCTCAGCCACACCGCCATCGATCGAAACGCTCAACCGCAACGCCACCACCAGCGTTTCCAAACTGATCCGACAGATGCTCGCGAAAAAGCCAGCCGACCGTCCGGCCTCGATGAAGGAAGTTCTGCAGCAATTGCGATCGATCCGCTTCCTCGAACGCGCCATCACCAACGCATAATCGGAATTCGAATTGACTCAGCCGTCCTGCACTTGGGACAATCAGGCGTGGCTCGTACGTCGGTTCCCGCACGAACTCTCCATGTTTCCCCAAGAGATCACCGTCATGACTCGCGGCTTGCATCGACTCCCGCTCGAAAAACCGATCTATGAGATTGAAGACCGGATTGCCGAACTGGAAAGCGCTCCGTTAGGAGCGCAGCAGCAGGAGGAGTTGCGGCGACTGAAACGGGAGGGAGTTGAGATCCAGAAAAAGATCTTTGGGAGTCTCGGGCCGTGGCAGACCGTTGAGGTTGCCCGTCATCCCGACCGCCCCAAGACGAGCGACTACCTTTCGCTGGTGTTTGAAGAGTTTGTCGAACTGCACGGCGACAAGGCCTTTGGCGACGACCCGGCCATGCTCACGGGGTTTGCCAAACTGGATCGCCACAAGGTGTTGGTCGTTGGGCACCAAAAGGGCAAAACGCTGGCGGAGCGTCAGGCCTGCCATTTCGGGTGCGCCCACCCGGAGGGCTATCGCAAGTCCATGGGAAAAATGCGGATGGCCGCAAAGTATGGGCTGCCAGTGATCTGTCTGATCGACACGCCCGGTGCCTATCCGGGCATAGGGGCCGAGGAACGAGGGCAGGCGCAGGTGATTGCCGAGAGCATGTTTTTGATGGCCACGCTGCCGGTGCCGATTGTTTGTGTGGTCATTGGCGAGGGGGGGTCTGGCGGGGCGCTTGGGATTGGCGTGGGCGACCGGGTGGCTGTGCTCGAGCATGCCTATTACAGCGTGATCAGCCCTGAGGGCTGCGCGGGTATTCTCTGGAAGAGCGCCGAATACAAGGCCGATGCGGCCAAGTCGCTGCGGATGCGATCGGGTGACCTCAAAGAGTTCGGCGTGATCGATGCGGTGATCGAGGAGCCGCCCGGCGGAGCGCATCGGGATCCCCGCCAGATGGCAACGCGGCTCAAGACCTACCTTGTGCGAACCCTCCGCGAGCTCGTTGGTCGGCCAGCCGAAATGCTCGTGGCAGGGCGCTACGAAAAGTTTCGCCGCATGGGGAAGTTCCTGGAGGTTGGGTCGGCCTCGTAGCGTGCAGCCAGCACGCGGTCTGCGTGAAATCACGGGCTTTTCGTGCGTATTCAGATCACTCCACAACGTCCGATAATGTCTCTTATGTCCGGTTTTTGTGTTTTCATTTTGTACTGGCTGCCTCTGCCCAAAAGCTGCTCTTGTTCTTGCTGGGGACGCAGGTCTCATCGCGCCAATCGCTTGCGGGGCGAAAGCGTTAGCGTGTAAGGGGTGTCTGGGCGCCAATCGGAAACTGCCCAGGAGGCGCTTGTGGAATTGCTGGCAAGCCGGTTGCCGTCGGGGAGCTAAAGGCGCTACCAGCCGATCGGCCGACCTTCGGCACGTTGGCAGCCGATGCATGTGGCGCAAACCAGACCGATCCAGCGGGCAGGGCTCCGCCGGCCTGCTGCGCCCCGTTCCCCCCCTGCTCTGCACCCGCCCATGCGGCTGCCGATGAAACGCCATCCCACATCGCTTTGAGTGGCGATGGTTGCCCAGTCGCCACTGTGGGCGGGCTTCCAGTGGCCGCCCCCGGCGCACCTAAGGGCTCTTGGAATTGCTGCTCGAACTGTTTCACGAATGGGTCAACGGTATCGTGGATATCCTTCGGCAGATAGGTGTCGGCCCGCACGATCAGTTCGGCCACCAGTCGGCCGCTTTTGCTGGCTACGATCTGGTGGCGGTAGCTAGGGGCCAGCGTGACTGCAAAGAAAGTCACTACAATGCATAAAAGTGCCCCCTTTGCCAGTCCTAGAATGAGTCCGAGTTGGTGGTCAAACGACGACAGGTGGACCGCGTTCAGGGCTCCGGAAATGACTCGAAAAACAAGCCAGACAGCGATGGATGTACCCGCGTAGATCGCGAGCATGGCTGCCAATCGATTCCACGGCGCCTGCTGACCAAAGAATGAGGCGAGCGGCGTTGCAAACCTCAGTGCCACAAACGAACTGGCAAAGATGCCCGCGATCCATGCCAGCTGCCACACCATGCCCTTGAAGTATCCCAGCACCGCTGCTGCAGCCAGAATTCCAATCATGACAAGGTCGTAGCCTTCAACAGACACGTGCGCCTCCATCAAAAAATCATTCGGATCATCTAGCCACTCAACGAAGCCTCGAGTCTCCTTGGGCTGACTCGGACTGGAGAGTGTAAGGCCAAAAAAGCCATCTACGAAGGCCAATCTGTGCTGCTCTCGCATGGCGACGCAATCTACGCAAAACAAATAAACACCCCATAGTGCGCATGTTGCCCACGAGTGCCATTCGGCCCATTGTTAAGGTTGCATCGGGCCACGCTTTGGCAAATGCACGAAACCTTTACGTTCTGGCGGTGCAGGGGTGGCTGCCAGGTCTCCGCTGACGCTTGAAGCGTGCGTCTGCCGACTAAAGGAAGAGTC
>Ga0114978_10000320_pt1 | contig 40043 bp, 50 predicted proteins | sample S_140212_EF_Meta_FD_87027 | JGI IMG/M metagenome (GOLD analysis project Ga0114978, IMG submission 87027) | Freshwater microbial communities from Lake Simoncouche, Canada to study carbon cycling - S_140212_EF_MetaG | ecosystem: Environmental > Aquatic > Freshwater > Lake | place: Lake...
TAAACATATGATGCCGTTGTCTACTCCATCTAATCTAGTAAAAGGCGTTAAGTTTTGAAATACCGCATACTACACAATACTCCTTTAGAGTTTTTTAATACCAGCGCTGACTTGGTAGGTAGTATCACGGCTAACGGAACCAACCTAAAGATTAGTTCTGTTAGTGGTGTTATTGAACTAGGTAATACTGCCACAGATATTCAAGTTGGTACAATAGGCATGGCCGTTAACTGGTCATTCATGGGCGGTGGTACGATTGGTGCTGCAGGCGGCGGCACTATCAGTTTAGGCCAGTCTGGCGATACAGTAAACATGAACGTTGCTGGTGTAACGTATCAATATCCTGCCAGTTTTTTACGATACAATCAAATCACTGGTGTTAATAACAAGATTGATATTAGCACTTCAGTTCCTGGTTCTGTCATTCTTACATTGCCAAATAGACCAGTTGTTGGTCAGTTATCGCTTACAGATAACATAGCAGCAAACTCTAATACCACAGGCACTCTACAAGTTGCAGGCGGCGCTTCTGTTACTGGTAATTTATATGCAGGTAACGTAGTATCACTTGGCACAGAAACAGCAACTAGATTCATTTCAACCCAAGCAACAGGCACAGCTCCTTTTGGTGTAACATCCACTACTGTAGTAACAAATTTAAATGCAGACTTACTTGATGGCCTGGACGGCACATCTTACGCAAATTCAACCTTTGCTCAAGCAGGATTTAACGCTGCGAATACGGCACAAACAACCGCAACTGCTGGATTTACGGCCGCTAATACCGCACAGACAACTGCTACAAACGCATTATCAAATACTGCACAAGTACTTACAGTAAACTCAGCAACACGGATTGTAGTTGCTAATACAACAGCATCTACCTCGAATACAACCGGAGCATTAATAGTTACTGGCGGTGTTGGTGTTTCTGGTAATTTATTTGCAGGTAACGTAGTATCACTCGGTGGTATTACTGTTGAAGGTAGCTTGGATCCAGGCAGTGGTGACTATGCAGGTTGGAGAGCAAACGGCACCAACATCATTCTTAAAGGTAACGATGTAGGTCGTAGTGGTATTTTCTTCCAGTCAGAGAAGAATGGTGTTAACATTAACCACCCAACAGACTTTGGTTACATTCAGTTTCATCCAATGGGCATCGATGGCTCAACTGGCGAATCTAATAAAATGGTTATTGGTGTTGCTAATGACGCTGATGACTTTTTAGTTCTACAGTCGCCATATAAAAATGGTGTTAAGATTTCGTTTAAAGATGCAACATCAGGAACAGGCGGTACAGAATATACTGTATGGCATGCTGGTAACCATGGTGTTGGTTCAGGTCTCGATGCTGACTTACTTGATGGTTTAAACAGTACGTCATTTGCTAACTCAGTATATGACCAAGCAGGATTTGATAAAGCTAATACTGCACAAACCACAGCATCAGCAGCATTTACTGTAGCTAACAACGCTTCAACAAATGCTGGTACGGCTGGAAGTGCCGCATCAACTGCTCAAGCCACAGCAACAGGAGCTTTCAACGCAGCAAATAATGCTCAATCTACAGCATCAACTGCTCAAACTTCTGCATCGGCCGCATTTACTCAAGCAAATACTGCAATAACATCAGCTCAAAGTGGATTTAATCAAGCAAACGCTGCAATCGCCTCAGCTCAAAATGCTTATAATATAGCAAACGGTTCATCCCAACTTGCTTTTTCAAATGTTACAGTCAATGGTGTTTTATTGGATGCTCCTAATAAACAATCGACTTTAACATTAACGTCTGGTAACGGTGTTACTTTATTAGCAAATTCTACCGCAGATAGCATTAATGTAGGTTTAACAAGTACAGGTGTTAACGCAGGAACTTATGGTAGCGCAAATTCAGTTCCTATTATTACAATTGACACTCAAGGCAGAATTACTTTTGCAAATGCTGTGTCTATAGGTTCTTCTTCAGGCGCCAGCTCAGGATATCCAAGGTCATCACTAACTACAGTTTATGGTACACTATCAAGTAAAGACTTACGAACAGGTCCTGATAATGTTACCGCGGAAACTCCCTTCGACCGAGCAGTAGACGCTTTTGGTGTTTTGATTACGCCAGTTTATGATTGTATGGATCCAGTTGGTAGTTACGTCACATTTGACCTGAACACCTGATATAAATAGAGATAAAGAGAGAAATATATGCCAACAATTTTACAACTTAGACGAGGTAATACATCACAGACTACTGCGTTTACCGGTGCGTCTGGTGAGATTAGCTACGATACTGATAAAAAGATATTAGTTGCACATGATGGTTCAACTCCTGGTGGTGTGCCTTTAGCACGAGAAGCTCATCTAGCAGCTGCGTATACTACTGCTAATAGTGCTTATAACTTTGCAAATACAAGATTTGCTTCTGCTGGCGGTACAGTTTCTGGTGATGTAACTGTTACAGGTAACCTCACCATTTCTGGAACAACTGTTACAGTTTCTGCTAATAATTTGTCCATTGTAGATAACCTGATTTATCTGAATCATGGTGCAAACACTGGTCATCCCGATTTAGGAGTTGTAGCTGCTTATAGTAACGGCACTTATCAGCATACTGGTTTATTCCGTGACGAATCTGATGGTTTTTGGAAATTTTTTGATGGTTATAAACCAGAACCTGATGCTTCAATTTATATTGACACATCTAACGCATCTTTCCGTTTAGCACCACTCCAAGTTTCTTCTATAACTGCTACTACATCTAACGTTGGCACAGTACAAACAGGTACTTGGCAAGGTACTTCAATTTCAACAACTTATACTGATGCAAAAATTATTTCAGTTGGTGGCCAAACCGGTGCAATTTCAAACACTCAACTATTAAACTTTTTATTAACAGTTGATGGTATTGGCTCTGGTCTAGATGCTGACGTGTTGGATGGACAAACTGGAGCATTTTATCAAAACGCAAATAATATAAATGCAGGAACTTTAAACGTTGCACGATTAGCAATATCTGGAGTAAATGCTAAAACATACTTTGCTTCTACAATTACTGTTGACCAATATGGTCGTGTTACAGAAGCTGCTAACGGTGCTGTGGGCGGCATGACTGCTGGTAAAGGAATGTTCTTTGGTAATCTGTTCACAGGTCCTGGAGGTTAATATATGGCTGCGCCACAAACAAGAAAACAATTTAAAGAATATTGCCTACGTAGACTAGGTTGGCCAGTTATTGACATTAACGTTGATGACGACCAAGTAGAAGACCGTATTGATGATGCTTTAGCGTTCTATTATGACTATCATTATGATGGTAGCGAAAGAATGTATATGAAGCACAAGATTACTCAAGAAGACATAGACCGCCGCTGGATTTATTGTCCTGATGCCGTAAATTCGGTTATTAGTGTAATGCCGTTTGATGCTTCGTCTTCTTCAGTAAACATGTTTGATTTGCGTTATCAATTACGTTTACATGACTTATACGACTTTACTTCTGTATCATATGTGTCGTATGAAATTACAATGCAACATATTCAAACATTAAATCTATTGTTCTCTGGTACTCCACAGTTCAGATTTAATCGTAGACAAAATAGATTAATGCTTGATGTTGATTGGTCAAAAGATGTAAACTTGGGTCAATATGTTGTTATGGAGTGTTATAGAAAATTACAACCCGATAATCGTACACTTACCGGTACCACACAATTGGTAAGTGGCAACACAACAATTAATGGTACAAATACCAAGTTTGACCAAGAAATACTTGAAGGAGATTTTGTTAACTTTGCAAGTCAGAGTTTGCAAGTCAAAAATATTTTATCACCAACACAATTAATTGTTATTAATGCTCCATCTGCAAATGGTTCTAATGTTGCTATGACTATAGATGGTATTTCTGAAGTTTGGGATGACCGTTGGTTAAAGAAATACGCTACTGAAAAAATTAAATATCAATGGGGTTCTAACCTAAGTAAGTTTGCCGGCGTTCAATTGCCCGGCGGTGTTACGTTGGATGGTCCACGTATTATGCAAGAAGCACACGATGAAATTGAAAAGATTGAAGAAGAAATGTATACGATGAGTAGTCAACCTAGTGAAATTTTTATTGGTTAATACATGCCAACGAATCTATATTTTAATAATTTTCCTGCGAAGCAAATAACATCAGAACAACTTCTGATTGAAGACCTTGTTATTGAGTCTATGCAGATTCATGGCATGGATGTATTTTACATGCCTAGGATGAATACGTCACAAGACGATTTGTTATATGGTGAGAATACAGTAAAAGAATACCGTAAAGCCTATCCATTAGAAATGTACCTTGAAAATGTTACAGGTATGGAAGGCGAACAAGATTTCATCTCCAAATTTGGTTTAGAAATCAGAGATGAACTGACACTATTAGTATCTCGTAGAAGGTTTGCTGCGACTGTGCCAACACAGATTCGACCAAATGAAGGCGATTTAATTTACGTTCCTTTTATACAAAATTTCTTTGAGATTAGTTTTGTTGAACACGAAAATGACCAAGCAATGTTCTATACATTAGGTCGTGGCCGTGGTGGCAACGTTTATGTTTATTCATTAAAACTTAAACAGTTAGTATTTTCTAATGAAATTATTGAAACTGGTATCACAGAAATTGACCAACAAATCACCGAAAGTTATCCAAAGATTCGTATATCATTAGATACTGTAAGTGGTAAATTTATAAATGGCGAAATTGTATATGTGGGCAATTCATTAGCAAACGCAACAACACAAGCTATTGTATATAATTTCCAACCAAATTCACATCTTGATGTGTATCGTGTTGATGGAATTTTTACTGTTGGTAGTATTCGTGGTGTTGATTCAGGTGCCACAGCAACAATACTATTAGCGTCTGATACATATAATACAAATAATGCGTTTGAAGATATAGTTGATAATGCACGTATTGAAACTGAGTCTGATGCAATTATTGATTGGACAGAAAAAAATCCGTTTGGTGAGGCATAATGTTAGGCAATAATCCTTTTAATAACCGAACAATTCGTAAGATTGTTGTTGCCTTTGGCACTTTGTTTAATGACATAATTACTGTTCGTTATAACAAACAAGGACAAGAGCAAGATAGATTTAAAGTTCCTTTGACCTATGGTTCAAAAGAAAAATACATGACACGTATTTTATCAGATCCAACTTTAACAAAATCTATTGCGACTACTGTTCCTAGAATATCTTTTAATCTTGAAGGTTTGTCTTATGACACTTCGAGAAAACAAGTAACAACACTACAAAATTTTAGTTACTCTACAAATGCAGGACTAAAATCTCAATATGCTCCTGTGCCATATGATTTTAACTTTTCAATGTCTATCTACGTTAGAAATACGGAAGACGGCACACAAATCATAGAACAGATTCTACCATTCTTTACTCCAGACTTTACAGTTACCGTGGACTTTATTGCTGAGATGGACAAAAGTTATGACATGCCAATCATATTAAATTCAGTAAGTACTTCTACTGAGTATGAAGGTGATATGTCTTCTACTCGTTTGATTATTTGGGATTTAGATTTTACAGTTAAAGGTTATATTTTTCCACCGGTTAAGACTAACCAAAAAGGTTTAATTGGTGCTTGGAGTAATACATCTAACGCATATGGTTCTGTAATCACTAACATATACACCGATAACCAAAAAAAGACAGCACAACAAGTTGCTGTTGACTATGCTAATGGTAATAATATATTTGTTACCGCAGAAACAATTAGAGTTGCTGACAAAGACACAACAGGCAAGGTAATTTATTTTGGTAATAATTCTTTAGGTATTTTGATTGTTGGAGAACTAAACAATCTACTTGAAGTCAATGATGTTGTTGTTGGTGACTACTCTAATGCTGTATACAAAGTTAAAACATTAGATGAAAAACCTTTAAAATCGGTACAAATTGTTACTAAATCTGATCCATTAAATTCAAGACCAGATGATGAATTTGGATTTTCTGACACCATAACTGAATTTAAATGATGAATAATATAAATGAAAAATTATCAGAAATTTTTGACGTTGAACCAATTGAAATAAACAACCAACCAAAAGTTAATACTGATATTGTGATTGTTGCCGAAACAAATACGTCTTTAGATTTGGTTGATTCTGATACTGAATTTGCCAGACAAAACATTAGAGAACTAATCAAAAAAGGTGGTTATGCTATTGACCAGATTCTTGAGGTTGCAAAGCAATCAGAACATCCAAGAGCGTATGAGGTTGCTGCAGGATTTATAAAGAACATGGCAGACCTAAATAAGGACTTACTAGAGTTACAAAAACGCAAAAAAGATTTGCAGGCTGTTTCAGGTAAAGAATCTTCTAAAGACGTAAATATTGACAAAGCAGTTTTTGTTGGTTCAACCGCAGAGCTGATGAAACTAATTAAAAATAAGGAATAAAATGGAACAACTAATTCAACAAATGAAAGTAATCTTGGGTACAAATTTTGGTTTGTATTTTAAGGTACATACTTTCCATTGGAATGTAACAGGTCCAGATTTTGCTCAGTACCATGATTTCTTAGGAAACCTATACGAATCAATTTACGGCAACGTTGACACTATTGCTGAAAAACTTCGTGCGCTTGGTGTATTTGCGCCCACATCTTTATCTAGAATGTTGGAGTTATCTGATATTACAGAAACAGAAAATATTCCAAGTGCAATTACAATGATGAGTATTTTAAAACAAGATAATGACCGATTTATGGTTCATTTACGTGCAGGCATTGTTGCTGCTGATGAAGCAAATGAACCAGCTATTGGTAACTTCTTGCAAGACCTTTTAGACCAACATCAAAAACACGCATGGATGCTTCGTAGTTTTACTGAATAATGTCTGATACAAACTATCTTGGCAATGCCAATTTAAAAAAGATTGGCACAACTATATCATTTACCGAAGAACAAATACAAGAGTATTATAAATGTTCTCAAGACCCGGTTTATTTCATTGACAATTATTGTATGATTGTTACACTTGACCACGGTATTCAACCGTTCAAGTTATATGATTGTCAAAAAACAAAAATCAAATTAATCCATGATAACCGAAAGGTTATTCTTATGGAAGGTCGTCAGCAAGGAAAAACAACTTCTGCTGCGGCATACATTCTTTGGTATACAATATTCCAAGAATCTAAATCGGTAGCTATTCTCGCTAACAAATCAACTACTGCTCGTGAGATTATGTCTCGTTATCAGTTGATGTATGAGTATCTACCAATTTGGATGCAACAAGGTATTAAAGTGTGGAACAAAGGTGACGTTGAACTAGAAAACGGTTCAAAGGTCTTTACTTCTGCTACAACGGCTTCTGGTATTCGTGGTAAGTCTGTTAACATGTTGTACATTGACGAAGCGTCAATTATTCCAAACAATATTGCTGATGCGTTCTTTACTGCGGTTTATCCAGTTATTTCTGCTGGTCAAACCACAAAGATTCTAATTACTTCTACACCACTTGGTTATAACCATTTCTGGAAGTTTTGGAATGATGCAATGAACAAACGTAACGATTTTGTGCCTATGTTTATTCCTTATTGGGAGATTCCAGGCAGAGATGAGAAATGGGCAGACGAACAAAGACGCCAATTGGGCGACCTCAAGTACAATCAAGAGGTGCTCTGTAAGTTCTTAGGTTCTGCGCTGACACTCATCCGTTCAGACGTTATCGAACAAATGTCCTACGATGATCCAGTCTATTCCAAAGATGGTCTGGACATATATGAGATGGCTGAAAAAGGACATACATATGTTATAGTTGCCGATACTGCCAAAGGTGTTGGCGGCGATTATTCTGCTTTCGTTATTGTTGATGTTACCGAAGTACCATACAAGATGGTTGGCAAGTACAGAGATAATACGATTGCGCCGATGCTATATCCATCGGTGATATATAGATTAGCTAAAGAATTCAATGATGCGTATGTCCTAATTGAAATTAATTCTTCTGAACAGGTGGCTCACATTCTTTATCACGAATATGAGTATGAGAATATATTGTTTGTTCAGAGAGATGCCAAAGGACAAAGAATTTCTGGTGGTTTTGCAGGTGCAGGAAAAACTCAACTAGGTGTAAATACCGATAAAAAGGTAAAACGCATGGGATGTTTCAACTTCAAGTCTTTGTTAGAAGAAAAGAAACTGTTAATTCCTGACTCTGATGTAATATCAGAAATTTCTACGTTTATTGAGAGTAAGGGTTCGTATGCGGCCGATGAGGGATACCATGACGATTTGGTCATGCCTCTAGTTCTGTTTGGTTGGCTAACATCCAATCCTTATTTTAAAGAAATCACGGATGTTAACCTTCGTGAGATTATGTACAGACAGAAGATTAAACAGATTGAAGAAGAAATGTTGCCTGTAGGATTCATTAATGATGGCCAACAGGACGAAACATTTGTAGATTCTGGTGACGTTTGGTCAAATAATAATTCAGAAGAAAAGACGCTTCCTCAAGGTTATCTTTCATCGAGGTTGTAAAAATACTAAATAGAGAATCATATGAAAAGAATTGATTCTACATATAACTAAAGGAGAAATCCATGGCATTTCAGCTTTCACCTGGCATTAACGTATCCGAAGTAGACCTTACTTCCGTTGTGCCTTCCGTTGCGACCTCAACAGGCGCTTTTGCGGGAAAATTTGCCTGGGGTCCAGTAGACCAAGTAGTCACAGTATCCGATGAGGTTCGTTTAGCGAACCAATTTGGAAATCCTACTAATGACAACTATGAATACTGGTTCTCAGCTGCAAACTTTCTTGCTTATTCCAATAACCTTAAAGTAGTTCGTGCTGCGAATACTACATCATCATTAAACGCAACAACTGCTGGTACCGGCGTTTTAATTAAAAGTGAAGATGATTATAATGATAATTTTTCTGGCGGCGCAAACACATACGGTCGTTTTGCAGCAAGATATGCTGGCGATTTAGGCAATTCAATCCGCGTTGAAGTTGCTGATGCTAACACATACACTGGTTGGGCATATGCTGGTAGCTTTACCGATACACCAAGAACTTCTGTATATGTTTCTACAGTAGGCGGTGCTAATGATGAATTACACATTGTTGTTCTAGATGCTGGCGCTAAATTTACTGGCGTTGCAAATACAATTTTAGAAAAATTTGCTTTTGTTTCTAAAGCATCTGATGCTAAAAATGCAGATGGTTCCACAAACTATTATAAAGAAATATTGAACCAACGTTCAAATTACATTTATTCTATGGCTCATCCAGATGCAACAAACTGGGGTAATACAGCTTCTAACACAGCTTTTACACAACTAACTACTAGAATAGGCAATCGTTTATCGGGTGGTGCTGTAGGTACTGTAACTGCTGGCGACATTCAAAGAGCATACAGTAAGTGTGCAAATCCAGACTCAATTGATATTTCATTAGTTATTGCTGGTCCATCTACTGCAACAGTTTCTAATTACTTAATTGACAATATTGCTGGTGTACGTAAAGATTGTGTAGTGTTTGTTTCTCCTTCATTTGCCAGCGTTGTTGATAATTCTGGTGCAGAAACTTCTGACATTCTTACATATCGTGCAACTGTTAATTCTTCTGACTATGCCGTTATGGATTCTGGTTGGAAATATCAATACGATAAGTACAATGACGTATATCGTTGGGTTCCATTAAATGGTGACACAGCTGGTCTGTGCGCTCGTACTGACCTAGAACGTGATCCATGGTTCTCACCTGCCGGTTCAAACCGTGGTCAGATTAAGAACCTTGTTAAATTAGCATGGAATCCTACTAAGGCTGACCGTGATTCTTTATACATTAAAGGTGTTAACCCAGTTGTTACATTCCAAGGTGAAGGCACAATCTTGTTTGGTGATAAAACATTGTTAACTCGCCCAACAGCATTTGACCGTATTAACGTTCGTAGATTGTTTATCACATTAGAAAAGGCAATTGCTAAAGCTGCTCGCGGTTCAATCTTTGAATTCAATGACCAGTTTACACGTGCTCAGTTTGTTAACTTAGTTGAACCGTTCTTACGTGATGTTCAAGGTCGCCGTGGTATTACCGATTTCCGTGTTGTTTGTGATGAAAGAAATAACACTGCTGAAGTTATTGACCGTAACGAATTTGTTGGTGATATTTACATCAAGCCTTCTCGTTCTGTCAATTTTATTCAGTTGAATTTTGTTGCTGTACGTTCTGGCGTGACCTTCGATGAAATCGTTGGCCGTCAAGTATAAATAAGAATACAGGAGAAATTAAATGGCTTTTAACGTAAATGAATTTAGATCCCAATTGGTTGGTGACGGCGCACGTCCTAACCTATTCGAGGTCTCTATGCCTTTCCCTGCGTTCGCTTTACCAGAGAACGCACAGCAAAAACTTACATTCATGTGTAAGACTGCTCAACTACCAGGTGCAACACTAGGTGTTGTTCCTGTTCAATACTTCGGTCGTGAATTGAAGTTTGTGGGTAACAGAACATTCCAAGACTGGACAATTACAGTTATTAACGATGAAGATTTCGTTGTTCGTAACGCATTTGAACGTTGGATGTCTGGTATCAATTCCCATGCACTAAATATTCGTAACCCAGCTGCTTTGAATCCTACAAGTTATACTGTTGACGGTTCCGTTACTCAGTTTGCTAAAGGCGGTAAAGCATTGAAGAAGTATAAGTTTGTTGGTTTATTCCCAACAGATGTAACTCCAATCGATGTAGATTGGGGTTCAAATGATACTATTGAGGAATTTTCTGTAACGTTGTCCTACCAATGGTGGGAATCAACAGATTCAGGTGTGGTTTAAAGGGAAGGGCTTCGGCCCTTTCTCTATTAATTTTTAGGATGATAACTCAATGGCGATAAATTTATTTGGTTTTACCATAGGTCGTAAAGACGTTGTTCAGGCACAACCGCCTGAGGAACGTTCTTTTGCTTTACCTAATGCAGCCATCGATGATGGTGCGGTAAACATAACTCAAAATGCTCACTATGGTACATATGTTGACCTAGAGGGCTCGGTTCGTAACGAACTGGAACTAATCACACGATACCGTGAAATGGCAAATCATCCTGAATTGGAAGCTGCTATTGACGATATTGTAAATGAAGCTATTACGCACGATGAATCTGGTAAAGTTGTCCAACTTAATATGGACAATCTCAAACAACCAGAATCAATTAAAAAGAAAATTGCAGAGGAATTTGCAAACGTCCAAAGAATGTTAAATTTTAACAGTCTTGCAGATGACCTTTTCAAACGTTGGTACATTGATGGTAGAATTTACTTTCACATCATTGTAAACGAAAATAACCCTAAAGAGGGTATTAAAGAATTAAGATATATTGACCCACGTAAAATCCGTAAGGTGCGTGAGATTAATAAAGAACGTGACACAAAAACTGGTGCTAACGTAATCAAGTCGATTGCTGAGTATTATGTTTATAATGACCGTGGCACAACAACTCAAACTTATACGGCAGGTACTAATCAAGGCCTTCGTATTGCACCAGACTCCGTTATTAATGTTAACTCTGGTATAATGGATGCTAAAAACACATTCGTTATTTCATATCTACATAAAGCAATTAAACCGCTTAATCAACTTAGAATGATTGAAGATGCGGTTGTTATTTACCGTTTGTCGAGAGCACCAGAACGCCGTGTATTTTATATTGACGTAGGTAACTTACCAAAAGGTAAAGCAGAACAATATCTACGTGACATTATGGTTAAGTATCGTAACAAAATGGTTTACGATGCAAATACTGGTGAGTTGCGTGATGACCGAAAACACATGTCAATGTTGGAAGATTTTTGGTTACCTCGCCGTGAAGGTGGTAAAGGTACAGAAATTACAACATTGCCAGGCGGACAAAACCTTGGACAAATTGAAGACGTTGATTACTTTAAAAAGAAATTACTTCAGTCTTTAAATGTTCCTTATTCACGTTTAGACAATACTCAAGGTGGCGGATTTGCTTCTCTTGGCCGTTCTACTGAAATTACTCGTGACGAATTAAAATTTGCTAAATTTGTTACAAGAGTTCGTAATAAGTTTTCTCAACTATTTGACCATGCTCTTAAAGTACAGTTATCACTTAAAGGTGTTTGTTCTGTAGAAGAATGGGATAGATTTAAAGAAGACGTTTATTACGAATACACAAAAGATAATAACTTTACTGAACTTCGTGAATCAGAATTATTACGTGAAAGAGTGCAAACTCTACAAATGTTGGATCCATACATTGGTAAATATTTCTCTCAAACATGGGCTAAGAAGAATGTTCTTCATATGACCGATGAGGAGATTGAAGAAATGGCAACTGAAATGGAAGAAGATGGTTCTTCTGAAATGTTCCAACAAATGCAAGATGCACAAAACCCACAACAAGGTCCAGAACCTGTTGATAACACTATTGAAAATGTCCCTACAGAATCGCCGACACCTCAGTTAGACGCTGCGGTAGAAAAAAATTCTTTGGGCATAAATAAATAAAAAAGGATATACTATGTCAAACACTAGACAATTTATTGACCAACTTGCATCAGGCGAATCAGCTGCTGCAAAAGAAACATTAGAAAATGCTTTAACTGCTAAGTCATTTGAAGCATTAGAATCTTATAAAAAAGAAATGTCTGCCGGTATTTTTGGTGGACAAACAGAAGTTAAAACAGAAGTCGAGACCGAAACAGTAGAATGAAATCTCTATCAAAGTTTAAGCAAGAACCAACAGTAATTCTTGAAGAAGAAAAAACGGACTATTCCAAGTTCGATATGTTGGTTCGTGCTGGTTTAGCAAACAAAGCACAGATTCAAAGGCTACACGTAGTTCTTGATAAAATGCAAGAAGAGCGTCCAGTCTTTAGTAATGCTGACCGTGCTATTATGCAAAACCTTTTTAACAAAATGGTAGATTTGATTTCCAATAATAAACAGTTATTCCAACAAACACGCCGATTAGTGCGTGAAGAATTAGAAGAAGGTGTTAAAGATTCTTCAGATTTTAAAGTAGTAACTGATGCGGCAGGCAACCAAAGAAAAGTTAAAGCTCATAGAGTTGTAATAAATCCAGATACTGTCGTTGCAGATAAAGAACAAGTAAAAGAAGAAACGTTAGACGAAAATGTTTTACAAAGAGACCCACCTGCGGTTCTAGTTTTAAGACGTAAAAATATTCGTTCTTTTTCAAACGATACTTACATTGCTCTTTATTATAACGATAAACTAAATAAGTATTTCTCAATACCTTATTCTACAAATTCGGACATTAATTCTCCTATTCAGGCAGAAGAAGTTCAAATTGATGAAGCAAAGATTAATGGTATTGACCAGTTAAAAAAGATAAGAGATAGTAAACAACATGGTACTGTAAATCACCTTGATGGTTCTGCCTCAAAGGTTGATGGTTTTACAGCTAGTGCTATTCTTCAAGTACATGATAAGTTGAATGATGAGAATAAAAAGAAGATAGCTAATATGGTAAGTAGTTCACATTATCACCTATCTAAAGTTGCCAACTTTGCTTTCAGTAAATCTAAATGAACTTTATTCAAAAGATAATTGAAAACAAATTAGACGAAGCTAAAGATGCTTTGTTTGAGCGTTTGAATGAAATTACAAAACAACGTTTGGTTGAGGCTAAACGTTATGTAGCAGAAGATTCTTTTGAGTTTGTTGAAGAACTGGATGAAGCAGTAAAACGTAATCCAAATATCGTTAAACAAGGCCGTATTCAAAAGATTCGCCGAAGAATTAGACGTAATGCAAAAGGACGTATTATTGTTCAAAAGAATGTTAAGCGTTCAGCAATTAAAGGTTTTAGAGTTTCAGGTAATACAGTTAAACGTATACCTGCAATGGAAAGAATTAAGAAAGCACGTTTATTGAAACGTTCTTGGAAAACAACTAGAAAATCTAAACTACGCCGTACACTTATGAAACGTAAAATGTCAATGCGTAGAAGAACATCAATGGGACTAAAATAAAATGGCATACGAAGTAATTAACACTAAACGCTCATCTTCAATTGTTAGAATTGTTGATACTGGCGCAACCATATCGCTTGCAAACTTATCATATGAAGCTAATGAGACAGTTACATCAGCAAGTATTCGTAAAATGGCCTGGTCTACAAATGGTAATATTCAAATTACTCGTAATGGTGTTAATTTGTTTTCACTACATAATGCAGGCCAAATTCAGTTTGATGAATTCAATCATGCTGTTTCCAACAACAACACACAAAGTATTGTTGTTACCATTAACACTGGTGGTTCTTTAGTACTTGAATTAACTAAAGAAGCAACTTACGCTACACCTTTAGTAGGAATGTAAAATGAAACTAATTAGAGAAACGGTCGAGGAAGTAAAATACCTCGTAGAAGCTTCCGAAAACGGCAAGAAACACCTTTTTATTGAAGGAACTTTTCTTGTTGGCGATAAAGTAAATCGCAATAATCGTATGTACAAAATGGACACGCTTCGTAAAGAAGTTGCCCGATACAACGAAGAATATATCCAAACTAACCGAGCGCTTGGTGAATTGGGACATCCTGATACACCTACCTTGAACCTCGAAAGAGTTTCGCATAAAATCGTTTCACTCGTAGAAGATGGAAATACATTTTATGGTAAGGCAAAAATCCTAGATACACCATATGGACAAATCGTTAAGAACTTTATCGAAAACGATGTGAATATTGGTGTTTCATCAAGAGCTCTTGGTTCAGTCATTCAAACAAGAGAAGGCTACAATTTAGTTCAAGACGATTTAAGATTAGCTACTGCTGCTGACATTGTTGCGGACCCTTCTGCTCCTGGTGCCTTTGTTCAGGGTATCATGGAAAACAAAGAATGGATGATGGTCGATGGTAAGTTTGTAGAGAAGGACTTCGACCACGCTAAACGTATGATTAAACAAGCTAGTTCTGTCCAAATGGAAGAAGTAGCATTAAAATTGTTCGAAAATTACCTACGTAAACTTTAATTTTTATAAATAGAAAATCATAAGGAGATTCCTAATGGCATCAAATAAACTAATGGAAGCAGCGGCAGATATTTTGTCTGGAAGCAAAAAATCAGCGCCTGCTATGCCACCACAAAAACTAGACGGTGAAGTTGTAGACCTTGGCGGTCCAACAAACCAGAACTATAAGTCAGATGACGACTCTGCTAAAATCGATGCTACTAAAGCAGCGAAAAGTGCAACAGCGCCAACTACTAAACCATCAGACGCTTCTGCTAAGATGGAAGAAGTTGAAACTGACGAACAAGTATTTGCTGAAGATATTGAATCTCTCTTTGCAGACGATTCTACTATCTCTGAAGACTTTAAAGCCAAAGCATCCACACTATTCGAAGCTCGTGTACATGACCGTGTTTCTCAAATCCAAGAAGCAATGGAAGCCGAATATGCTGGCATGTTAGAAGAAGCTGTTGAAACAGTTAAGACTGACCTTACAGAAAAGGTTGACAGTTATCTTAACTACGTTGTTGAACAATGGCTCGAACAAAATGAAATTGCAATCGAATCTGGTCTACGTGCTGAACTGACCGAAGAATTTATTGCTGGTTTACGTAACCTATTTGCAGAACACTATATTGATGTTCCTGCTGAGAAGGTTAACCTGGTTGACGAACTTGCTTCTAAAGTTGAAGAACTTGAAGGCAAGCTTGACGAAGAAATCGAACGTAGCGTTGAACTAAAGAAGTCTTTGGTTGAATCACGTAAGGTTGAAATTACACATGCAGTTTGCGAAGGCCTAACAGCCACTCAAGTAGAAAAAATCAAAACACTTGCAGAGAGTGTAGATTATTCCACAGCGGAAGAATACCAATCTAAACTTGAGACAATTCGTGAAAACTATTTCCCATCTGGCATCAAAAAGGCCGCTGAGGGACAATTGCATGAACAGGTAGAAGAAGCTAGCGACAAACCGGTTATTAATGACCCATTCGTTGCTATGGTTTCCCAAGCAATTTCTAAAACAAAACTCTAAAATAAATCAAGGAGCATTTATGTATCTTTCAGAATCATTACAACAAAAGTGGGATGGCGTATTAAACCACCCAGACCTACCACAAATTACAGACCCATACCGTAAAGCGGTTACTGCGGTTATCTTAGAAAACCAAGCAGTTGAAATGCAAAAGTCTGGTCAGATGTTGCACGAAGCTGCACCAACTAACTCTGCTGGCGCAGGCGGTTTCTCTGGCGGTTCTGCTGCTGGCGGTCCAGTTGCCGGTTTTGATCCAATCCTTATCAGCTTGGTTCGCCGTTCTTTACCTAACCTGATTGCTTATGACGTTTGCGGCGTTCAGCCAATGACTGGTCCAACAGGTTTGATTTTCGCAATGCGTTCTACTTACACAAGTCAAAACGTTACTGCTGGTGCAGCAGAAGCTTTCTATAACGAAGCAAACACTGGTTTCTCTGGTGACCGTACTGCACAAACTGATATTGCTCTTGCAGCAAATACAGAATTGGGTTCTGGTAACACCTTCAATAACGGTACAACTGGCCAAGCATCTGCAACAAACGTTGCTGAAGCACTTGGTTCGTCAGGTGGTACAGATTTCAGCGAAATGGCATTCTCTATTGAGAAAGTTACTGTTACTGCAAAGACTCGTGCTTTGAAGGCAGAATACTCAATCGAACTTGCACAAGACTTGAAAGCTGTTCACGGTCTTGACGCTGAAACAGAATTAGCAAACATCTTGTCTTCTGAGATTCTTGCTGAAATTAACCGTGAAGTTATCCGTACAATCTACACAACTGCTAAAGTTGGTGCACAAGTTGGTACTACACAACGTGGTACATTCAACCTAGACACAGACTCTAATGGTCGTTGGATGGTTGAAAAAATCAAAGGTTTGGCATTCCAAATCGAACGTGAAGCTAACACTATTGCCAAAACTACTCGTAGAGGCAAAGGTAACGTTCTGATTTGTTCTTCAGACGTTGCATCCGCATTAGCGATGGCTGGTATCCTTGACTATCAATCTGCACTTGCTTCACAAGTTAACTTGACAGTTGATGACACAGGCAACACATTCGCTGGTACAATCTTCGGTCGTATCAAGGTTTACATTGACCCTTACTTCCCAGCTGGCACAACTTCCGAGTTTGCTGTTGTTGGTTACAAAGGTTCTAATGCCTATGACGCTGGTCTATTCTACTGCCCATACGTACCGTTGCAAATGGTTCGTGCAGTTGACACTGGCACATTCCAACCAAAGATTGGCTTCAAGACTCGTTACGGTCTAGTTGCTAACCCATTCGCTCAAGGTACTGCACAAGGTGCTGGTGCTCTTACAGCAATGAGCAACTTGTACTATCGTTCATTCAAGATTGCAAACATCATGTAATCTTGACCGATAGGTCAAACCACCGTTAAGAGTGGTATTTCTAAGAGGACTCCGTAAAAAGAGTCCTCTTTTTTATTGGAGCATAAATACACATATGACAGCACTCAATAGAACCCCAACCGCTACCAGTTTCCTTCAACCGAATAAGTTTCAGTTGAATTTCTCTAGGTTACCTAACATGCAATTCTTTTCACAGATTGTTAGTGTACCTGGTATATCCATTTCTGAAGCAATTCAACCAACACCTTTTGTTGATTTGTATGCGCCTGGCGAAAAGGCGATTTACGACCTTTTGAACGTTACCTTTATGATTGAAGAAGATTTAAGTTCTTGGATTGAGTTGCACGATTGGATTCGTGCTATGTCTTTTCCTAAAGAATTTGAAGAATATCAAAGACTTGGTCTTCTGAACAAACAAGCTGCTCAAAGGTTAACAAAAACGCCACAGTATTCTGATTGTACGGTAACAATCTTATCTGCGGCAAATAACCCAATCATCAAGTTTAAATACTATGATGTTTTTCCTACTTCCATATCTTCCTTTGTAATGAGTGCAAGTGATGGTCCTGATTCAATTATTACGGCAGACGCCTCATTCAGGTATTCTTACTTTGATATTGAAAAAATTACTTGACATTACTGCCACCTTTTGATATACTCCTTTAACTAGGAGGATTTTATTTTATGAGCAAAATTGATGATTTACTTGCCGAATGGGCAAAAGATTCTGTTATAGACCGAACAGAGCCAGGCAAGGCTCTGTTGGACATTCCTAAACTTCATAGCAAGTACTTGAACGTTCTTTCTAATCACCGTCTTCTAATACGTGATTCAGAGTTTAAGTATAATCGTATGAAGAAACTTAAATGGGAGTACTATACAGGAAAGTTAGATGATGACCAACTCAAGAAGTATGGATGGGAACCATTTCCATTTGTACTCAAGTCGGACATTACTACATACTTGGACGCAGATGAGGACTTAGCAAAGTATCTTGCACAAAGGCGTATGCACGAAGAAATCGTAGAAGTCTGTATGAGTATTATGAAAGAACTTGGCGCAAGAACTTTCCAACTCAAAGACTTTATATCATGGGAAAAATTCATTCAAGGTGTCTGATTTAAAATTATACAAACTAAACGAAGCATACATCAAATTTGATTGTGAACGCAGTTTAGCACAAGAACTTTCCGATTACTTTACCTTCTTTGTACCAGGTCATCAGTTTACACCTGCGTTCAAGTCTAGGGTTTGGGATGGAAAAATACGTCTTGCAGATTTAAGAAACTTTACCATCTATCATGGTCTGGTTCCTTACATCGAAAAATTCTGTAAAGATAGGGAATATACAATAGATATAGACCCTAATATTTCAACTACAGAAAATTATTCGTTAGTTGAGGCTAATGAATTTATTACGTCATTAAAATTGCCGCACGAGGTAAGAGACTATCAACTGAAGGCCTTTGTTAATGCTGTTCGTAATAAACGAATGTTGTTATTGTCACCAACAGCCTCAGGTAAGTCTTTGATAATTTACTTAGTTGTACGTTATCTATTAGAAGCAGGTTACAAACGTGGTCTTTTAATTGTGCCAAACATCTCTCTTGTAGCACAGATGTATAAAGACTTTGAAGATTATGGTTGGGAGTCTTCTGACTACTGCCATACAATTCATGGTGGTAAAGATAAACAAGCAAACAAGTTTCTTTTTATTTCCACTTGGCAATCTATCTACACACAACCAAAAGATTATTTTGACCAGTTTGAATTTGTCATTGGAGATGAGGCACACCAATTCAAAGCCAAATCAATGACAACAATTATGACTGGTTGTGATAGCGCTAAATATAGAATAGGAACAACAGGTACATTAGACGGTACACAAACTCACCGATTAGTGTTAGAAGGATTATTTGGTCCTGTATTTCAATCAACTTCCACCTCAGAACTGATTGAACAAGGACACGTTGCAGATTTTAATATCAAGTGTTTGATTTTGAAATATCCTGAACCTGTTTGTAAAGAGTCAAAAAAGTGGGACTATCAAGAAGAAATAGATTACATCGTTAGCAATCCAAAACGTAATGAGTTTATTAAAAATCTTGTTTTGTCTCTAACAGGCAATACACTTGTATTATTTCAATTAGTAGAAAGACATGGAAAAATTTTATATCAACTCATTAAAGAACATGCTAAGAATAGACATGTGTTTTTTGTATATGGTGGCACAGACGTTGAGGTTAGGGAATCGGTTCGTGAGATTACTGAAAAACAACCAGACGCTATTATTGTGGCTTCTTACGGTGTTTATAGCACTGGTGTCAACATACGTAATCTCCACAACATCGTCTTTGCATCACCCTCTAAGTCCAGAATTCGCAATCTTCAGTCGATAGGTCGAGGTCTACGACTAGGTGATAACAAAGACAAAGCAACTCTCCTAGATATATCAGATGATTTTAGAACTGGTAAACACACAAACTATACACTTAAACATTTTGTTGAACGTGTAAAGATATATGATGAAGAAAAATTCAATTACAAATTTTACAACATAGAAATGAAAACCTAATGGAAGAAATACAAGTAAAAATTATACGATTGAATACAGGTGAAGATATTATGGGTTCAGTATTAATGGATGACAAACATCGTTACGTTAGTATTGAAAATCCTATGAGAGTCATTCTTAAACGACAGGCGGATAAAAATCAAACAATGTTATTGATGGCGCCATGGTTGCCAGTAGAATTATTGATTGACAATTTTGCCACTATCGATTATCGAAACATTGTAACTGTCGTGGATCCTAAACCTTCTTTTTCAGAATACTACACCAATACAGTTGTTCAATTTAATGAAAAATTAAATGCTCAAGAAATGGAAGAAATTGATGAAGAAGCCTATGAGTATTACGATGAAGAAGATGACATAGAACAAGCTGTAACTGAATCAAAGAAAGCAAACATACATTGATTTTAGAATATACATCAGAAAATTTGAATCTTGTTTCAGGTATTATATTAAAACATCTGACGCCAGATTTGCTTCCTAAAAAATGGATAGATATTAACAAGACCAATCCAATGTTTGGTCATTGTCACACTTCTTCTGCTTGCCTGCAAAAAGTGTTTGGTACAAAGAATATCAAACTGTATAGGGCATTAGACCAATGGGATGTTTGGCATTGGTGGTGTGTAGATAAAGACGGTAAGTTAATTGATTTAACTGTAGACCAGTACTTGTCTTTGAATAGAGAACCGCCTCATGCACAAGGTACGAAGGCCTCGATGTTGGGATTTGAGTATCGTAAAAGGGTACTAAGATTATTGGAACTGGTTACCAATGAATTATCATCAAACGGAACACCGCTAATGTAACATTTGTCAAGCGCAATGTCAAGCGCATTGACCAAAGTTCGCCTAAGATGATTAGGCAAAGATGTAAATAATGCTTGACATTGAACCTTAAAACCTATAGAATGAGTAAATTATGACAAAGAAAACAAATCACTACATCAACAACGCAGACTTCCTTAAAGCTCTTATTGAGTATAAAGAATCATGCGATACTGCCGCAGCTGCAGGCAAAGAAGACCCACGTATACCAAATTATATCGGTGAGTGTTTCTTAAAGATTGCAGACCACCTATCCAGGAAACCTAACTTTGTTTCATACTCTTTCCGAGATGAAATGATTTCAGACGGCATTGAAAACTGCCTGATGTACTTCCGTAACTTTGATCCAACCAAGTCAAAGAATCCTTTTGCATACTTCACACAAATTATTTACTATGCTTTCCTTCGCCGTATTATGAAGGAGAAAAAACAGTTGTATGTAAAATATAAAGCTACTGAGATGTTTGGCATTTTTGGTGATGGTGAAATGTTTGAAGACGCTGAAGGCAATATGAAACAGTTTGTGCTTTACGATAACATCTCTGAGTTTATTCATACCTTTGAAGAAAACAAAGAGAAGAAAAAGAAAAGCAAAGAAATTAAAACATTAGAAGATATAGTAGAGGACCTTGGTCCAGAAGAAGAATGAAATTAATTGTTTTAGGTGATACACATTTTGGCGCTAGAGGAGACTCTCTAGACTTTCACAAATACTTTCAACGTTTCTACGAGGAAGTATTTTTCCCATTTCTGAAAGAAAACAATATTGATACCATTTTTCAAATGGGTGATTTGTTTGACCGCAGAAAGTTTATCAACTTTAATTCACTTTACTTGTCACGTAAATATTTCTTTGATGTATGTAAAGAGAACAATATAACAGTACACACACTTATTGGCAACCATGATGTTGCTTTTAAAAACACACTTGAAGTTAATTCACCAACACTTGTTGTTAGTGATTATTCCAATATCAATATCTACCAAGATTTTGCTACAGTAGATTTCGATGGCCTTGCTATCGATGTAGTGCCTTGGATTTGTGATGATAATGAGGTAGACATTTTCTCAAAAATGAAAACAAGTGGTTCTGATATTTGTTTTGGGCATTTTGAGATTGCTGGTTTTGAAATGGATAAAGGCAATGTTTGCGACATAGGTATTGACAAAAATGATTTAAGAAAGTATGATGTAGTGTTATCAGGACACTTTCATCACAAGTCATCTGATGGGAATATTACCTATGTGGGTACGCCTTATGAAATGACTTGGGCTGACTATATGGATCCAAAAGGATTCCATGTGTTTGATACCGAAACAAGAGAGATGGAATTCATTCAGAATCCATTTACTATGTTTAATAAAGTCATTTATGATGATGGCGAAACTGACTTTGAATTTTGGAAGAAATTCGACTTTGAAAAATATAAAGACACCTACGTAAAAATAGTTGTGTTGAATAAACAAAATGCCTATTTGTTTGACCATGTAATTGATGGTTTTTATAAAGCAGGTGTGGGCGACTTGTCTATTGTTGAAGACTTTACAGATAATACGATTGTAGATGATGAGATTGTAGACCAAGCAGAAGATACTATGACCATCTTGTCTAAGTACATTGATGCGTTACAATTAGATGTTGAACCTGATAAATTGAAAAATATTATGAGAGAACTCTACGTAGAGGCCTTAAACACGGAAGTTGCTGATTAATGATAATGTTTCGCAAAGTCCGTTGGAAGAATTTACTTTCAACGGGTAATTACTATACAGAAATGGATTTGTCTAGTAACAACAATACCCTCATCGTTGGGGGTAATGGTTCTGGCAAATCAACAATGCTTGATGCGTTGTGTTTTGGTTTGTTTGGCAAACCTTTCCGTGATATTAACAAACCACAGTTGTTGAATTCTATCAACGGCAAAGACTGTGTGGTTGAAGTTGAGTTTGATACTGGCAATAAATCATATAAGATTATTCGTGGCATTAAACCCAATAAATTTGAAATCTATTGCAATGGCGAACTTGTCAATCAAGAAGCCGCAAGCAGAGACTATCAAGAACACCTTGAAAAGTTTATTCTGAAACTAAACTATAAATCGTTTACTCAGATTGTTGTTCTTGGTTCCGCTTCGTTTACACCGTTCATGCAATTGAAGTCTGGTGACCGTAGAGAAATTATTGAAGACTTACTTGACATTCAAATCTTTTCTACAATGAATGGTCTTGTTAAAGAACGTTTATCTAATAACAAAGACCTTATTGCTCAGAAAAAACATGAGATTGAACTAGCAACACAAAAAGTTGAATTGTTAAAGAAACACATCGTTCAGTTAAAACAAAACAACGATGAGAAAGTAAAACAACATGAGAGTGAGATTGAAAGTAATCAGGGTGTGGTACAAACCTTACATGAAGAACTTAGTGGACTTGCACAAGATGTTTCGAACCTCACCGAACAAATCTCTGGTAAGATTGAAGTTGAGGATAAGGTCAAGAAGATTGGCAAACTTGAATCGCAGATTGAAACTAACTTATCCAAATTTCAAAGAGATATACGTTTCTTTGAATCAAATGATAGTTGTCCAACATGTAGGCAAGCCATTGCCTTGGAGTTTAAGGAAACGGAGCTTGCCGAACTCGCCGACAAGGTACAGAAATGTAACCATGGTCTCAGCGAGCTTGAACAAAAATTAAATACCGAACAACAGAAACTAAATGTCATTTCGGAATTTCAGAAACAAATCCAAGCAAAGCAAGTCCAGATTGCCACCAAAAATACCACAATCACGGAGACTAACAAGTATATTGCTAAACTCAGAAAACAGATTGAATTGTTAAGTGACTTTGCAACTGCAACTGATAAAGAAGAAGCCGAATTAAATATCATAAAAGAACAATTAAACGACTTAAACACAAATTTAAGAACACTTATAGATGAGAAGACTTACTATGAAGCGGCTTCTAATCTGTTGAAAGATACAGGTATCAAGACTAAGATTGTTAAACAGTATTTACCTGTTATCAATAAGTTGGTAAACAAATACTTGGCATCTTTGGACTTCTTTGTAAATTTTAACCTTGATGAGGCATTTAAAGAAACAATTAAGTCCAGACACCGAGATGAATTCACATACAATAACTTTTCTGAAGGTGAGAAGCAACGTATTGATATGGCATTGATGTTGACTTGGCGTGCTGTTGCTAAGTTGAAGAATTCATCTAATACTAATCTGTTGATTTTGGATGAAACGTTTGACAGTAGTTTGGATGCCAATGGTACTGAGTACTTGATGAACATCCTACATATGTTAGAAGGTGTAAATTTATTTGTTATCTCCCATAAAGGTGATGTGTTGCAAGATAAGTTTGCTAACGTTGTTCGTTTTGAAAAAGTTAAAAACTTCTCTAAGGTGATAAAATGAAATTAATTAGTGAATACATGGAACAAGATTGTAATAGAACCGCAAAGGTATATTACCGTGCAGAAAATGATATAGTGGTTGTTGTAAAGAGTGATACCGGATCACATTACAACGTATCATATAAAACAATAGATGAAGCAGAAGATTATGCGGAAAATTGGGTGACGAGCAATGAGTGAATTTTTAACTATTAATACCGAAGACAATGTTATCCGAGAAAGGCGAGTTGACCCTCTGCCTCTTTATGATGATACACATTTTATGTTGAAACAGGTAATGCCTGAATTTTCTGGTCCATTACCTAACCCATTAATGGCAAACTTGGTCGAAAGACTTAAAGTTACAATGAAATTGTACGGGGGCCTCGGTCTTGCAGCAAATCAATGTGGTGTATCCGAACGTGTGTTTGTAATTGGTACCGACCAGTTTCAAATTGCCTGTATCAATCCAAAAATTGTTGCCAGTTCTCCTGCTGCGGCAAAAGAGAATGAAGGTTGCCTCACTTTTCCTGGTTTATATTGTAAAATAGAAAGACCAGATTGGGTAGAAGTTGAATTCACTACACCTGATGGCGAATTAAAACAGATGAAACTAGATGGCGCTACTGCTCGTTGTTTTCAACATGAGTTAGACCATCTAAACGGAATTAGATTTGTTGACAAGATTGGTCCTGTTGCACTTCAGACAGCCAAAAGAAAACAACAAAAATTAATTAAGACGATTACTCGAATGAAAAAATAATATGGCATATAGTTTTGATAAGAACGATGATGTAGAAACCCAATGGGCAAAGTGGCAAAAAGCTACTCCTATTGAAGAATTGTCTTTTACGGAAGATGAATTGCGTGAGCGAGTAATTAAAGAACTCACTTACGTATCAAAGATGGATGTTAAAGAATATACTTTGTTCCAAAAATGGTGTGAAGTACAAGACAGGTATCCAACGCTTCTTGTTCAAGATTTGTGGGAAGGCGAGCAAAGAGTACTTGAAGATGAGGGCCAACGCCGTGCTATTGCCGAAGTCAAGGCTAACTTTTGGATTCCAAAGGATGCAGATGACTATCTGAATCTTGAGCCAGAACTTCTATACACCTCAAAGCAAGAAGACTTGCCTGAATTATGGAATTGTATTCGTACATTTTCTTCTACAATGAAGAACAACTCCAACATTGGCCGTAACCTGAACTTTGTTGTGCGTGATAAAAATACTAAGGCCTATCTTGGTGTTATCTGTATTTCATCCGACTTCCTTGACTTGACACCTCGTGACAACTATATTGGTTGGGACCGTGTTAAGAAGACACAGGGTGGAATGATTAATCATACTGCAATCGGTTCTACAATTGTTCCGCTACAACCACTAGGTTTTAATTATGTTGGTGGTAAACTTCTTGCCTTGTTATGTCTATCTGATGTAGTACAGAACAAATGGAAAGAATTATATAAAAATGAACTTGTTGGTGTTACCACCACATCTTTGTATGGTAAAACTAAGGCAGGCGGCCTATCTCAGTATGATAACTTAGATTTTTGGCAACCAATGGGTTTTACCTCAGGTTCAGTTTCGTTTGAACCATTGGCAGAAACTCGTTACATGATTCGCCAATGGTTGATGAAGAATCACACACGTAAATATTTTGAATGGTACATTGCAAAGAAGAAGTCTGGTCAGCCACATAAGCGTGACCACAAAAATCGTTCATTGTCTTTTGCATATTCTAAGATGACTGTGCCAAAAGAATTGATTCGTTCAGAACATGCTCGAGGTATTTACTTTAGTCCTTTATATGATAAGACTTGTGAATTTCTCCGTGGTGATGACGATGGTAAAAACATGACTAAGTTGTTTGATAACTCGGTAGAAAACATTGTGAATGTATGGAAAACCAAACATGCAAAGCCACGTATCAAACAATTGGTTAAAAAAGGTCGTGTATCACAAGAGTCCTTATTTTATGATGACCTTTGTTTCTTATCTTGGGAACAGGCAAAAGAAAAGTATTTGCCTCAAGTAGGTCGATGATTGCCTCAATAAGTGGATTTTTTGTGTATAATCCACCTATATAAAGTATATGCGGTTGTTATAGAACAGTTTAGGTGTCCAACTTGAACGGTAGGTGCGAATCTTACAGGCCGCTCCACATTCCAAGAGTGTTGCTTAAAAACAACACTCTTTTTCTTTGCCTATCAAGAGCTTACAAAGGCCTTGACAATTCGGCTTATTCATGTATAATAGCACCATAAATTGACAAAGGCACTTATACTATGACGTTTACGGTAGAACAAAAATCCCAACTTGCCAAATTGATGGCAACCGAGAATCTACGTGTAGAACACCAAAAAATCAGTACTGCTAAATTCGATCCAAAAAATCGTATCTTGTATTTGCCAATCTGGCAAAATATGTCAGGTACTTTATATGACCTGCTTTGCGGTCACGAAGTTGGCCATGCTCTCTATACTCCTGCCGAAGGCTGGCATGATGTTGCATCCGACAAATCTAAGCCAAAAGCATACAAACACTTTTTGAATGTTGTTGAAGATGCTAGAATTGAGAAAAAAGTTAAACGCCGCTATCCTGGCTTAAAAACTTCTTTTCAAAATGCTTACGCTGAGTTAACCGCTCGTGACTTTTTCGGTATTAAGGATCGTGACGTAAATGCAATGCCGTTTATTGACCGATTAAACCTCTATACAAAATCCCAATACACTGCTCACTGGATCAATTTCAGTACACAAGAGCAAGTTATGGTTAAAAAGGTAGAAAACCTTGAAACGTGGGATGAAGTTCTTGCTTTAACTGCTGAGGTTTATGAATATTCTAAAGATGAACAGTATGAAATGAACATGCAGGATTTTGAGGAATTCGAATCGGAGTATGGCGAAGGTGAAGATGATGGTTTTGATGACTATGATTATGACTACGATTCGGAGTCCGATGAAGGTGAAGAATCAAAAGATTCTGATAGCAAATCCAAAAATGGTAAAGACGGCGATGAAGCTGATGGTGACGAACAAGATTCTGACACCGAAACTAAAGGTGATGCCAAAGGTGATGATGGCGAAAAAGATGGTGATGATGAAGGCACAAAAATCCAACATCATAAAGATTCTCATCCTGCCACAAAAGATATGTTTGTGCCACAATGCCGAACTGACGAAGAATTCCGTAGTAAAGAAGATTCATTGCTCGATGAAAAGTGCAAACCTTATGTTTATGTGGATATTCCAAAACCAATTTTTGCTAACATCATTACTCCTGCTAAACGTGTTCAAGAACAATTAGTTGAATACTATTTAAAAGATAGAGAACCAGGATATAGTCCTAGAGTTAGTCTTGAGAAATCCAAAAAATGGGTTACAGAATTCAAGAATCGTAATGAACGATATGTTGGTCTGTTGGCCAAAGAGTTTGAAATGCGTAAGGCTGCTAAGGCCTTCAGTAAGTCTAAACTGTCCGATACTGGTGATATTGATATTTCCAAGTTGGCCTCTTACAAGTTTGATGACAACATTTTCCGTAAGGTTATGATGACACCAAAAGGTAAGAATCACGGTTTGATTTTGTTACTTGATAAATCAGGTTCTATGTCTAATAACATGCCTGGTTCTATTGAACAGATTTTGATTCTAGCAATGTTCTGCCGTAAAGTGAATATTCCATTTATCGTTTACGGTTTTGGAGATTCTCTTGAAGCTAATTCTGCTGACCGTGGAATTCATCACTATGATAATAAAACACCAACTTGTTTTGAAGGTGAATCTGGCCAATTAGCATTAGAAGAAGTTTTCTTGCGTGAATATATTAACAGTAAGATGAGCAATTCAGAATTTTCTGCCGCTGTGCGTAATATGATTATTCTGAAAAAAGGTTTTGAAAATGGCCGTTGGGGTTATCGTAGTATGGGTAGACCTCAATGTGAACATTTGAGTAATACTCCTTTGACACAAGCTGTATTTGCTTGTGGCCACATTATGAAAGCCTTCCGTCAGAAGTATAATTTAGATATGTCCAGTTTGGTTATTGTACATGACGGTGATTCTGATTGGTGCCATTACATGTGGCAGCTGCAAGAATACCATGAAAGATTGGGCGGCCCAATTGTAATGCGAAACCGCCGAGTTGCTTTTGATTCAAAACGAACAAATGTAATTGTGCGTGATCCTGCTATCAAATTTGAAAAACGTTTGCAAGACGATTCTCGGGATGCTATGTTGATTGCCTCACTTGAATGGTTCCGTAAAATGTCAAATTCAAATGTGTTTGGTTTCTTTTTGACACCAACAAGTAAATCATATATCAATTCTGCCATTTACAATCGGTATATCTTTGAAGACGGCACCGATTTTGAAAAGATGAATATGGATACCCAGAAGCCTGGCGGCAACCGTGCGGCTTACGAAATGAAACGTGAAGCAACTTTCAAGAAATTCAAAAGTGAAAAGTTCCTTGCTTCTAAAACGCCTGGTTATACTGAGTTTTATCTTGTTCTTGGTGGAGAAGATATGAATGTTGGTAATGAGGATTTGGAAATTGATGGCAAATATACTGCCAGTAAATTGAAAAATGCTTTTATGAAAATGAACAAAAAGAAGGCTCTGAACCGTGTTCTAGTCTCCCGTTTCATTCAGGGCATTGCTGCCTAAGTGTTGCTTTTATACAACGGAGGGCTTGACAAAGTTCTCTGTCTGTTATATAATAGCTTTATAAATTGTTGAGAAAGGTCTATATCATGTCTAATCGTGTTGAAATCCGTGAGAAGTTTGCTTCTGCTTTAATTGCTCTCGGCCAAGATACCGTAACTAAAACGCAAATTAAACAGATTTGCACAAACCTTGGCATTTCAGGTGCTCAATGGTTTACTAAAGATGAATCTAACCGTGTTGGTCGTGGTTTGTATCGTGTACCAACAACTGGTGCAAATGTACTTCAAACCAGTACAATCGATATGGCTTCTAATATTTTACCCATGACCAAAAAAGTGGAAACTTCCGTTAATAGAATCAAAAATATCGTTACAGATTTGGATGAAACCAATCTGATTCCTAATCCCTACAAAAATTACGTACCTTTTGGTAATTTTGATGATGTGTTGGCTATTGTAAAGTCAATGCGTTTCTTTCCAGTATTTGTTTCTGGACATTCCGGCAACGGCAAAACAATGTCAATCGAGCAAGCTTGTGCAAAAGCTCGCCGTAAGTTTATTTGTATTTCAATGACACCTGAAACCGATGAAAGTGATTTGCTTGGTAACTATGTGTTGATTGATGGTAATATGGAATGGCGTGATGGTCCTGTAACAACAGCGGCTCGTCAAGGTGCCGTTTTGTGTATCGATGAAATTGATTATGGTGCTCAGAACCTTTCCTCATTGCAACGTGTGCTTGAAGGTAAACCTTTCATGTTGAAAAAGAAAGGTGAATTGATTACACCTGCTGCAGGTTTTACCGTGTTTGCTACTGCTAATACTAAAGGTAAAGGCTCTGATGATGGTCGTTACATGTTCACCAACGTATTGAACGAAGCTTTCTTGGAACGTTTCCGTAATACAATGGAACAGGAATTTCCTCCTGTGAAAATCGAACGTAAGATTATCCAGAAAGAATTAATTTCTGCCGGCCGTGAAGATGATGAGTTTGCCGAAAAACTTGTTACATGGGCTGATGTGATTCGTAAAACCTTTGCGGATGGCGGATGTGACGAAGTGATTTCCACTCGCCGTTTGGTTCATATTACCGAAACTTATGGTATTTTCGGTGATAAGATGAAGGCTCTTGGTATGTGTTTGAATCGTTTTGATGATGACACCAAGGCTTCGTTCCTTGACCTGTACACCAAAGTTGATGCAGGTGCTTCTGCCGACCAGATTTTGGCACCAGTGCCTGAACCTGTGGTTGCCGAAGAAACAAAAGATGAGGATGAAATCCCATTCTGATAAACAGGCAACGTTTGAATAACGTTGCTACTATTGCCGCATATATTAAACCTATGTGTTATAATTGATACTTAATTCGAGAGAAAGGTCACCTCTTGGATATTTTTGAAACGTGACCGTTATTAATGGAGTTTTTATAATGACTGCTAAATCCAAAGTCCTCGCCTACCTGTCTAAGACTGGTACCTACAACACATTGACAGCTGCTAAGATGCAGAATGTTTTTGGTGTTGCTAACCCAAGCGCAACTATCAATGAGTTGCGTAACGAAGGCAATTCAATTTACTTGAATAGCCGTATCAATGCAAACGGTGAGAAAGTTTCTTTCTACCGCCTTGGTACACCAACTAAGCGTGTAGTTGCCGCTGGCTTGCGTGCTATTCGTGCTACAGGATCACGTGCTTTTGCCTAAGTTTTTCTGTTAAACCTTTTGAGGAGAGATATATAATAGTATCTCTCCTCTTTTTTTATTTTATGGGTACAATATGGAAATTCAAGTTAAAGTTGAAGAACTAAGAAAAAAGAAACTATTCGTGGCAACACCAATGTATGGTGGTATGGCTCACGGTTTGTATATTAAGGCTTGCCTTGATTTGCAAAATGTTATGGGAAAGTATGGTGTTGAAACCAAATTTTCTTTCCTGTTTAACGAATCACTAATCACACGAGCCCGAAATTATTTGGTCGATGAATTTCTCCGCTCTGATTGCACACACATGTTGTTTATCGATGCTGACGTACATTACAACGCACAAGACGTAGTAGCACTCCTTGCATTAGACAAAGATGTAATTGGCGGCCCATATCCAAAGAAAGCAATTAATTGGAAGAATGTTGCTGAAGCTGCACGTAAACATCCAGACTTGGATCCGAGAGAACTTGAAAAGTTGGTCGGTGAATATGTCTTCAACGTTGTTAAGGGCACAAAACAATTCTCAGTAACCGAACCACTTGAAGTTATGGAAATTGGTACTGGTTACATGATGATTAATCGTAATGTGTTTGATAAGATGAAAGATGCTTATCCAACTATTCACTATCGTCCCGACCATGCAGGTCAAGCTAACTTTGATGGCTCACGATACATTCACGCATACTTTGATACTGTAATTGATACCAAAGACTCAATTGTTGGCGGTGGTTCAGACCGTTATCTAAGTGAAGATTATATGTTCTGTCAAATGTGGCGAAAAATTGGTGGACAAATCTTCTTGTGTCCATGGATGAGAACACAACACGTAGGTACATATGCCTTTACTGGTGATATGCCTGCTGTTGCTAATTTTACAGGACGACTATAATGCCAAAGTTTGAGGATTCTGATAGTGTGAAGGCTTCTCAAACTGCCAAAACTGGCGGCCGGAAATTTGATGGTAACAAACTAGAATACGGTTTGTTGCCACCAAAAGCGTTAGAAGCTACTGTTGATGTGTTGACTTTTGGTGCTCAAAAGTATGAACGTGATAATTGGAAAAATGTACCAGACTCAAAACGCCGGTACTTTGATGCCCTCCAGAGACACCTTTGGGCATACAAACAAGGTGAGATTCTAGACCAAGAATCTGGCAAACATCACTTAGCACATGCTATGTGTTGCCTCATGTTTCTATATGAACATGATACCATCTATTCTGTTAATGATTAATTTTTGGAGATTATATAATGAAACTATCGAACGAAACTCTAGGTGTACTGAAAAACTTTGGTAACATCAACTCAGGTATCTTCCTGAAACAAGGTAAGACAATTAAGACTGTCTCTACACACAAAAACATTTTGGCTCAAGCCACGATTACAGATGAAATCCCCTCTGATTTTGGAATCTATGACTTGAACGAATTTTTGTCTGTTGTGTCCTTGCACAAAGATGACTTGAGTTTGGAATTTGATTCTAAGAACCTTGTTATTTCTGGTAAAGGCGGCCGCAGCAAGATTAAGTATCGTGCTTGTGAGCCAACCATGATTGTTACTCCGCCAGAAAAGCAGTTGACAATGCCTGAACCTGAGATTGCAATTGAGTTGTCTGCTGAAGACTTCCGTTGGATTTTGGACTCTGCTAACGTTCTCGGTTCTCCACAAATCTCAGTTCAATCTGATGGTGAAACCGTTTCTATCAATACTGTTGACTTGCAGAATGATGCTGCACACACCGAATCATTGACCTTGAGTTCTGATGGTAATGGTTCTAAGTATAAGATGATTTTCAAAACAGAAAATATCGCCAAGATTTTGTCTGGTGCATATGATGTTAAGATTTCATCTAAAGGTATTTCTCATTTCTCTAACAAAAATTCATCTATTGAATACTGGATTACAACTGAGGTCGGCTCTACATTTGAGAAGGCTTAATCTATGTTGAAGTTTTTTACCGATAAAGATGCTCAACAAACGATTGCAATTAATCTAAGTTTAGTAAAATTTGTCCGAGAAACTTCTCTCGGTACAAAAGTGTTGTTTGGTGATGGTTCATATGTTTTGGTTGATGAACCCTTCTTAGAAGTTGTTTCTCGTTTGAATGAACGTTCTAAGTGATTTGATTTATATTTGTTATGAGGGATTTATATTATGGAACATCTACTTTGGGTAGAGACACACAGACCACAAACTATTGCAGATTGTATTCTTCCTGAGCGTTTGAAGAAACCATTTCAAGAGTATGTAAACCAAAATAATATCCCAAACCTTTTGCTTGCAGGTGGACCTGGCGTAGGTAAAACTACTGTCGCCAAGGCCATGTGCAAGGAAATTGGTTGTGATTATATGGTTATCAACGGTTCTGATGAGAACGGCGTTGATGTTATTCGTTTTAAAATTAAGAATTATGCTTCTTCAATGAGTCTTGCCGGCGGCCGCAAGGTTGTTATCATTGATGAGGCCGACTATTTGACTCCTAATGCTCAAGCTATCTTGCGTAATGCTATTGAGGAGTTTTCTGTAAATTGTTCTTTCATCTTTACTTGTAATTACAAAACAAAGATTATTGAACCTCTGCACTCTCGTTGTGCAGTTATTGACTTCTCGTTAAAGAACGGTGAGAAGGCCATGATGGCCAAAGACTTCTTTAAACGTATTCAAGGTATTCTGCAAAGTGAAAACGTTGAGTATGATAACTCGGTAGTTGCTGAAGTTGTTAAGAAACATTTTCCAGACTTTCGCCGTGTTATCAATGAGTTGCAAAGATATGCTCAATTTGGCAAGATAGATAGTGGTATTCTGTCACAGATTGCCAACGTATCAATTGCTGAGATTGTAAAACATATGCGTGAGAAGGACTTTGGTTCTATTCGCAAATGGGTTGCAATGGGTGAGTATGATGCTAATACAGTATTTCGCCAAATCTATGATGCTCTGTATGACATTGTGAAACCTCAATCCATTCCACAAGCAGTTTTGATTCTTGCTGACTATCAGTATAAACAAGCGTTTGTTGTTGATAGCGAAATCAACTTAGTAGCTTGTTTGGTAGAACTGATGGGGAACTGTGAGTTTGTATGAGTATTCTGAGTGGTGGGGATTTATTAGGATGGTTTAATTTTGACGACATTTTTAAATTTACCAACAATATTGATTCTGCAATTTATTGTTTTGGTGTGTTTGAAAAAGTACCACAGAGACATGAACTACCTTTTACATTGAAAAAGGTTTTGTATGTTGGTCAAACTGGTGGTCAAGAAAAAACTTGGGATAGAAAAGACAAAGATACTGGTCGAGGAAGGTTGCAAACAACCCTTCACGCCAGAATGAAAAGCCATTCTAGTGATAAGATTAAGACTATTAAGAAAGGTCTTAAAGCAAACGAAATAGTTTGTGTATACATTATCACACCTAAAAAATTCATGGAAGATACGATGATTAAAACTTGGTTGCTACAAAGCGAAAGTGAAATCATTACTAACTATTCTTATATGCACGGCGATGTACCTGAGTACAACAAAGCACATAAGAGTAAATCTTCCAATAAAAACCCTAACTCAGTATCACAAATAGAAACTCGTAAAATTATTGAAAATAGTTTGGTGAGATTTATATGATGAATGATTTATTAAAAACTACGTTTGACTGGATAAAGGATGATTGGTATTCTAATCGAGCTCGTTTTGTTGTTGAGCTTTTGGCTTGGGCTATTTCTATTGGTTGCTCCATCACGATGGCACTCACAGTCCCTACTCCGCCGCTGCTTATACTATATCCTATTTGGATTTGTGGGTGTGCTATGTACGCTTGGGCTGCTTACACTCGTAAGTCCTTTGGAATGCTCGCCAACTATATACTACTTACCACAATCGACACCGTGGGTTTAATTCGTATGGTGGTGCTATGAGTAATCCATTTGACTATGTTAACCAGATTACCCAAGGTAAGAAGAATCTAATTGTTGACGAACAAACGGAGAAAGACTACAATCCATTTATTATCAATCGTGCATTATCTTATCATTTCGACTGTATCCTTTATGCCAATGAAATGAATATTCGTTCATCCATGGATAAAAAGATGCAAAATGCGTTTCTTATAAATACAATTAGGTCTCGAAAGAGGCCTTTTGCAAAGTGGGTAAAGTCTGAAAAAAGTGAAGATATAGCATGTATTAAAAGCCATTTCGGCTATTCAGACCTCAAGGCTAAAGAAGTTTTACGCCTACTTAGTGATGAACAAATCCAAAAATTAAAAGAAAAAACCGAAGTCGGTGGATTAAGGAAATGAATTTATGTCTGATATATTTAGAGGGGTTGGAGTTGAGATAGCACTTGACAACGAAGATGCTTTCTTGAAGGTGCGTGAAACTCTTACACGTATCGGTGTATCTTCAAGAAAAGAAAAAGTTTTATATCAATCTTGCCATATTCTACACAAGCAAGGCCGTTATGTTATATTGCACTTTAAAGAACTATTTGCGCTAGATGGAAAACCATCTACTATTACTGAAAATGATTTACAACGTAGAAATGCTATTGTAGCTTTGTTAGAAGAATGGGGACTGTTGAAGATCCTTAAAGAAGAACAAGAGAAGATTGCTAATAACTTAGCACCTTTACACCAAATAAAAATTATTGCTTTCAAAGAAAAAGATGAATGGAATTTGGTTAGTAAGTACACAATTGGTAAGAAAAAAATTGATTATTAATAAATAACAATATTCTCAGGGATGGGAACTAGGCCGGTATCCTAGTAAATAACTACCAAAGAACCCACCTTAGGGCTGTTTGATGCTACGGTATAAGGCGTCCGTGCAATTGAACTGACATACGTTAATTGTCGCCAGATAAAGTAACTGGCTTGCTATGCCTTAGGGGTAGCATTTTCATTAACTCGCTTAATAGGAGAAAACTATGACATTAGGACGTATTTCTTTTGGTCCACTTCACCACTCTACTTTAGGTTTTGACCGCTTTTTCGATGAGGCTGAACGCTTGTTGAAAACGGACTTACATAAGGTTGCTCCAGCATTTCCTCCACACAACATCATTAAACTAGATGACAATCGTTATTTGGTTGAATTGGCTGTTGCTGGTTTTGCTGAATCAGAAATTGATATTTCAGTTGAAGATAATATTCTGAATATCAAAGGTGAAAAGAAAGATAAGGACACCGATGTAACATATATCCATCGTGGTATTGGTACTCGTTCCTTTACAAAAACTTTAACAATTGCTGACACAGTTGAAGTCCGTGGTGCAGAATTCAAAGATGGAATTTTGCGTATTGCTTTAGAGAATGTAATTCCTGAACATAAGAAACCACGTAAGATTGCAATTGGTGAAAGCTTGAAGGAGTTTAAACCACAACTCTTACAAGAGGCAGTCTCAAGTAAGTAGTAAACAGTATTGGGAGTGGGCAATCCACTCCCATCTTTGCCGCATTTATTTTATGGTTGATGTATAATTAACCTTTATTTGATGAGAATATTATGAAAATCGCAGTCTGCTCGGACATCCATTTGGAATTTGGTCCGATTTCCCTAGAAAACACCGGCAATGCCGAAGTATTAATTTTGTCTGGTGACATTTGTGTTGCCAAAGATTTGACTGAGCGTGATAGTTACAATATCAAAGGTGAATCTGATAAGAGTAACAAATATCACACTTTCTTCCAAGAATGTTCCGCTAGATTTCCTCATGTAGTTTACATCATGGGTAACCATGAACACTATCATGGCGACTTAGCAACATCATACAACATTCTGAAAACCAATCTGTCTTACCTGAAGAACCTTCATGTCATGGAAAAAGAATCCTTTGACCTTGATGGAGTGACCTTTATCGCTGGTACTCTTTGGACAGATATGAACAAAGAAGACCCAAGCACCTTGTATGGCATCAAAGGTTATATGAATGACTATCGTATCATCGATGATTCTAGTGAAGTTGTGAACTACAAAACTTTTGATGATGAAGGTAAACCAACTTTCAAAACTCGACCGGCTAAGTTTACTCCTGAGAAATCAGTCTTAGAGCACAAGGCATTTTTGGAGTTTATTGATAGTGTGATTAGTGCTGACACTATTACTGGTAATCTCGCTCAAAAATATGTTGTTGTTGGCCATCATGCGCCAAGTAAGTTGTCCACGAAACCACAGTATGAAAATGATATTATGGTAAACGGTGCATATAGTTCCGACTTGTCGGAGTTTATCCTAGACCGACCACAAATCAAAGTGTGGACTCATGGACATACTCACCACAATTTTGATTATATGCTGGGCTCTACTCGTATTGTTTGTAACCCTCGTGGTTATATCAGTTACGAACATCAAGCAGATGTTTTTGAATTGCAATTTTTAGAAGTGTGATGAAGACTATTCCTATCGTTTCAACAAAGCGTTCGTGTGGTGATTGCACACTATGTTGCGAAGGTTGGCTTGCTAATATTTCTCATGGATATGGAATGTGGCCTGGTCGAAAGTGTCAATTTGTTTCTTTAGGAAACGGTTGTACAATTTATGACCAGCGTCCCGATAATTGCCAAAAATTTGAATGCCAATGGTTATCTGATGAACGTATTCCAGAATGGATGAAACCCAATAAATCTGGTGTTATTATTAGAGAAAGAGAATTAGATGGTGTCAAGTTTTTAGAAATAACTGAGGCAGGGAAAAAACTTGACTCAGAAATTTTAAGTTGGGCTCTTACTGCAATAACTGGTAAAGTGTTTGTTAATTTAAAATATCAAGTGTCTTCTGGTTGGAATTATTTTGGCACCGAAGAATTTTTTAAAATGATTAAAAAGAATTACGGATGAAATCTACAATTGCTCTGTTTGTGTCTGATCCAAAGTGCTCAGTTCAGAGTTGTAACGGCATAATAAAAGCACTTGAGAATGACTATAATTTTAAACTGTTTAGTAAGAATGGATTAGAAGATGATTTCTTTGATAATGTTGATATTATTGCCGTTCCTGGTGGTATTGGTGATTCGGACTCTTTTGCAAATCTTTGGCGATACAATGAGGAAAAAGTAAAATCGTTTGTAAGTAATGGTGGCAAGTACCTTGGCATTTGTATGGGTGCATATTGGGCAGGCGAACACTATTTTAAATTTAGTGATTTAGAGATAACTCAATATATAACAAGACCTAATACCGACACCAAAAGACCACACGCAAAGGCTATGAATGTATTATGGAAAAACAATAAAGAGAAAATGTTTTTTTATGATGGTTGCGCTATCGTTGGTGATTGTGAAGTTATATCAACTTATCCAAACGGAGATGGAATGGCAGTTATCAAAGATAATATAGGATTGATTGGTTGCCATCCTGAGAGTGAGAAATTTTGGTATGATATGTATTCGTGGATGAAACCACATTGGCATGGTGGTACACATCATAAATTATTATTGGATTTTGTTAAGCAGTTGGAAAATAATGAAACAAAAATTTATTGACGCACATATGAAGGTAGCTGAGACTTATGCTCAGTTATCTTCAGCTAGTAGATTACAGGTTGGTGCTATTGTAGTCAAAGATGATAGAATCATTAGTATTGGTTATAACGGTATGCCTGCAGGTTGGGACAACGATTGCGAAGATAAAGAATGGTGTAGTGCAGGTGGATGGCTTGATCCAGAAGAAATTGAAGAACGTTGGCCACATGAAGGATCATACCTAGATATTGATGGCAATGTAATGCAAGGTCGTTATAGACTGAAAACAAAACCTGAGGTGTTACATGCAGAAACAAATGCTATTGCAAAACTTGCCAAATCTTCTGAGAGTGGCGATGGTGCTTCTATTTTTATTACTCACGCACCTTGTTTGGACTGTGCCAAGTTGGTATATCAGTCTGGTATCAATTCTGTATATTATCGTAACAGTTATCGTGATGAAGATGGAATTAATTTCTTGGAAAAATGTAAAGTGAAAGTTACTAAAGTATGATTGAATGTTTAATTATTGGTGATTCTATTGCTGTCGGTATTCACCAAGTACGACCTGAGTGTGTTGCATATGCAAAGGGTGGTTGGAATACTTGGCAATGGAACAAAGAGTTTATTAAGAATGATTTGTCCGCAAATACTGTTATTATTAGTCTTGGTACTAATGACCACATACATGTACGAACAAAGGCTGAGTTGCAAAGAATTCGTGAGAAAGTTGGAATAAACTCCAAAGTATATTGGATTCTACCTGCAATCAAACATGACGTTCAATTAATTATTATTCAAATGGCTAAAGAATATGGTGATGTAGTTTTGCCAATTAATAGACTTCAGCCAGATAAAATCCATCCGTCTTGGGCGGGCTATAAGGAGATTGCTAATGCAACCAAATAAAACATACACCTCAAAGGTGTTAGAGATTTGTGAAAACGGTGATGCTATTCTTGAATTGCCTCCCGAAATGTGTGAAGACCTTCAATGGAAAGAAGGCGACACTTTAAACATTAGTGAAGAAAACGGTGCAATTATATTGAAGAAAGTGCCCAATGCTGCCTGAAGAAAAAGAAAAGGTTCTTGTTGGTTTTAACTGTTCAACTTTTGATTTGTTTCATACAGGTCACGTTCTCATGTTGAAGGAAGAAAAGCGACATTGTGATTATTTGATATGTGGCCTTCAAACCGATCCAACTATCGATAGGCCTGAAACAAAAAATAAACCGGTGCAGAGTGTATTTGAAAGATTTATTCAATTACAAGCTTGTAAATATGTGGATGAAATTATTGTTTATGAAACTGAACAAGACCTTCTAAATTTAATGATGACACATGATATTGATGTTCGCTTCTTAGGTGAGGAATATAAGAACAAAGATTTTACTGGTAAACAATGGTGTATTGATAATGATGTGGAGTTATTCTATCATAAACGAAGACACCCTTTCAGTAGTACAGAATTGCGTGAAAGAATTTATAATTTAGAAGATAACAAAAGGATGAAAAATGTCAAAAGTATTTCGTGATGTACAAGTTTTTATGGCTGCAGCTGGTCAAACCATCTCGCAAGAAAATATTCCACAATCATCTCTCTATCATAATTTGATTGTAGAAGAATATGCCGAATATATTGCTGCTCGTAATAAGAGTGATGATGCTGAAACTATTGATGCCTGTTTCGATATGATTTGGGTAATTGTTGGGTATATGTTGTCTCGTGGTTGGGATTTAGACCGAATTTGGGACGAAGGCGCCCTAAGTAATCTAAAGAAGATTGACAAAGCAACAGGCAAAGTATTGAAACGTGAAGACGGCAAAGTTATGAAACCTGAAGGATGGCAACCTCCAAACTTCAGTAAGTTTGTTAAAGGCAATGATGTAACATAAAGCTTGCACTCTAACAAGACTTATGTTATAATGAATTTATTATGTTATTTAAGAAAGAAAATATGAACACTCGTGAAATCGCAAAATCTCTCGCTGTCAAATATCGTATGCCTCGTGCAGA
>Ga0114978_10000328_pt1 | contig 39632 bp, 26 predicted proteins | sample S_140212_EF_Meta_FD_87027 | JGI IMG/M metagenome (GOLD analysis project Ga0114978, IMG submission 87027) | Freshwater microbial communities from Lake Simoncouche, Canada to study carbon cycling - S_140212_EF_MetaG | ecosystem: Environmental > Aquatic > Freshwater > Lake | place: Lake...
ATGATGAATGGAGTCTTTGATTTCGGAAGAAGTGATTTCATCAATTGTTGCGGATTCAAAATCATTGAATCCCGCGCGCATGGATCGGATTGCGATCCTGCGAATGCGAGTTGAAGAGCTGAGAAAACAGGCGCTTAGGCGTTTTCAACTCGGTTCCTCTGGCCTGCAAACCTCGTCGTTCTTGTCCCATCTCATAGACTCGTTGATCACCCTCATCTTCGACGAAGTTCTCGTCGAAGCAGGGCTGCTTGTAAGTACACGGTTGCGAGGTCAGGTGGCCTTGTTGGCAGTAGGGGGGACAGGACGCGGTGACCTTTGCCCCTATTCGGATCTTGACATCTTATTTTTGCACACCCCCAAAGTGACCGAGATTTTTGAACCGATCGCGGCCAATGTTCAACGGGACTTGTGGGACTCGGGGTTGAAACTCGGAGCCAGTGTTCGCACCATCGCCGACTCGATTTCCTGGGCAAAACAGGAACCGCAATTTGCCACAGCATTAATCGATTCGCGCTGGTTGTCCGGTGAAACATCCCTTGTCGAGCAACTTCGAAATCGATTTGCCAAAACGGTGGTGAAAGCGAGAAGACAGCAATTTTTGTCGGACATAGTGGCTGCTCGTACTGCAGAGCGGGAAGAGTTTGGAGCCACGACCCAACAACTGGAGCCCGATGTGAAACGGTCTCTCGGGGGGCTACGTGACCTGCATCTGATCCGTTGGATCGGATTTGCCCTGTATGGTTCCGGCGATTTTGACTCGTTGCGATTGTCGGGGGCCATCACGAAAGAAGACTCTCGTCGACTGGCTCACGCGTATGAATTTCTAATTGGATTGAGAATTGATCTTCATTTCGCCGCAGGCAAAGAGCAAGACACACTTTCCCGTAATGATCAGCTGCGAATTGCCAAATTAAGGAACATCGCGGCGGGCGAGGGGCAGATTCCTGTTGAACGATTTATGCAAGAGTACTTTCAGCATAGTTCGACAGTGGCCGAAGTGGCTCAACGACTGATTGAACGGACTCGCCGCAGCCCGTGGTTGATTCGTGCTGCAGATTACCTGATCTCTTATCGCAGCGATGATATCTACCGGGTCGGGCCTGAATTGCTGGACGTTCCGAAGGGACGTGACCGCGTCGCCACATGCGGCTCCATCGAGGGAGTTCTGCAATTGTATCTCACTGCGACACGTTATCGACTGAGGGTTGCGCCAGGGCTTGCCGAAAAAATTAAACTCGAACAGCATCAACCCCCGGCGGTCCTGTCACCGGATGCCATCGCCGCCTTTCTCACCCTACTGCGGACAACTGGCACGCTCGGCCAGGCTCTACGAGGCCTGCATCAGAATGGTGTGCTGGAAGCAGTCCTTCCCTGTTTGCAGCACATCCGCTGCCTGCTGCAGTTTAATCAGTATCATCACTACACGGTCGACGAGCACACGTTAAGGTCGATCGAGGCGGTCGAGAGGTTTGCGGCAGACCTGAGTTCTGTCGGAAAAGCTTACCGCGAAATTCATCATAAAGAGATCTTGCATTTAGCATTGTTGCTTCACGATGCAGGCAAGGGATACGACGAGGATCATAGTGAAGTCGGCAGACGGCTCGCGTCCGATGTCGCTCTACGGTTGGCATTGCCTGATCATCAACGGGATCTGCTGATGTTTCTGGTTCACCGCCATTTGCGAATGGCCGATCTGGCCTTGCGCCGTGATATCAACGACCCGGCAGTCCTGCTGAAATTCAGCCATGAAATCGGCAGTCCCGAGGCGTTGCGAATGCTGTTCGTCCTGACCGCTGCCGATATTTCGGCGGTCGGTCCCGGAGTTTGGAATGAGTGGAAGGCCGAACTGACCACGACACTTTATGAGCGCACAATGCTCTGGCTCAGTGGTAAAAGTCATCTGTTTGATGAGGCAACCAGGCTGAAAACCATCAAACAGCAGGTCGCTGCGCTCATTACCGAAAAGACGGCGGAAAAGCGTCTGGGGAACCGGCGAATCGTTGAGCTCGCCCCCCTCGCGAAACAACTGGACCAGTTTCCGCCGCACTACCTCCTCGAAACACCCCCCGCACGTATCGCGGATGATTTTCGGATTGCGCACACGCGCCAGCCCGATGAGATCCATGTCGAAGCAAACTATGATGCCGAAACCTCCACAGTCGAATATCGGATCATTACTCACGAACAAATTGCTCCTGGCTGCTTTCATAAGCTCTCGGGGGTATTATCCGCCAAGCGATTGGCCATTCTTTCTGCCGCCATTTGCACCACCCAGGACGGTGTCATCATTGACGTTTATCGCGTTCGCGATGCGGATCATGCGGGCGAGATTCCCACCTGGCGTGTGGATGAGATCACCTTGGCAATTCGTAAAGTTCTACGCGGTGAAATCGATGTCGAAACGCTGCTCAAATCGCGAGGCCGTTTTGCCTTTCAATCGCTGAGAGGCCCCGTCTCGGATCTCCCCATGCGCGTGGTCATCGATAACGAGTCGTCTGATCGCTACTCGGTCATCGACGTCTTCGCGCATGATCGTCCCGGCCTGTTATATGCGATTACGAGAACTCTCTACGAATTGAACCTGAGTGTCATTCTGGCCAAGATCGCGACACACTTCGATCAGGTTCTCGACGTATTTTTTGTCACCGAAGCCGACCAGCAGAAAATCAGCGGCACCGAGCGTTTGAAGTTCATTCGAGAACTCGTGACAGAAAAACTGACCGATTTCGAAAAAACGGCGATCGCGGATCAATAAACTCTCGGTCCCCTGATCCCAGGTTTTGCCCGAATGATTTGCCGCGGCTGGCAAAATTCGGTTTCTTTAAACCGGGAAATACGGTATTCTGCAGTGAGCAGGAAATTGCCCTTGGCACTGTGGCAGCGGAGATTCCTGTTGTGGAATATCGTATTCGCGGTGGATGAGGATTGTTCATGCCAAATCAAAACCACAGAAATCGACCGAGACATTCCCCCTTTCAGACCATCCTGATTCTGACCGGATTGGGGTTGTGTTTTGCTTGGGCTCCCTGCTTCGCCGCCGAACATGCCGATCAGCCAACGGTCACATTTGAATCTGACATTCAGCCGCTGTTGACCCGTTTGGGTTGCAATGCAGGAGCCTGCCACGGCAAATCACGCGGACAGAACGGTTTTGCCCTCTCGCTTCTCGGTTTTGATTCGGATTTCGATTACACCGCACTCGCCCGAGAAGGACGTGGCCGACGCGTCTTTCCACCCGCTGCGGAAGAGAGTCTGCTGCTACGAAAAGCCGTTGGACAGGTCCCCCATGGTGGCGGTAAACGATTCGAAATCGGTAGCCCCCCTTACGAACAGATTTTTGCCTGGATTCGTTACGGCCTGCCTCGAACACCGGCCGATGCACCGACACTGGTTCGCGTCGTGGCCGAACCGGCCAGTTGCAGTCTGATTCCCAAGCAGCAGTTTCCACTCAAAGTCTTTGCCGAGTATTCCGATGGTCGGCGCCGCGATGTCACCGAAGCGTCTGCCTACCAGTCGAATGATCGGACGATTGCGGCTATTGTCCCCGCCGGAGACGGCGTGATCCAAGCTGGAGCCATTCCCGGTGAAGCCGCGATCATGGTCCGTTACATGAACCATATTGCGGTTTGTGCGGTGACGATTCCACTTCCTGGTCATGTTCCCGAGGAACTCTATGATCGCCTGCCTCGCAATAACCAGATCGATGATCTGGTCTGGAAGAAATTGAAGTTACTGGGAACACTTCCCTCGGAATTAGCAAGCGATTCGACCTTTCATCGACGCGCCTACATCCGCGTGATTGGCCGATTGCCCACCCCTGACGAGACTCGCCATTATCTGGCCGATCAAAACCTCGATAAAAAGCAGGTTTTGATTGACCGCCTGCTCGATCGTCCTGAATATGGCGATTTCTGGGCCAACAAATGGGCCGACTTGCTCCGCCCCAACCCCTATCGTGCGGGGATTAAATCCGTCTGGAATCTGGATGCCTGGCTGAAAGAGGCTTTTCGCCGAAACATGCCCTACGATCAGTTTGTCCGAGAATTGTTGACCGCGCAGGGAAGCACTTGGCGAAACGGAGCAACTGTAATCTTTCGTGATCGACCGGAACCGATTGAAATCGGTGCCTCGGTCAGCCAACTGTTTCTTGGCGTCCGGCTGGAATGTGCCAAGTGCCATCACCATCCCTTTGAAGTTTGGAGTCAGGACGACTTTTTTGGATTCGCTGCATTCTTTTCACGAGTTGGCCACAAAGGCGAGGGATTGTCCCCCCCCATCTCGGGTGGCGAAGAGATCATTTTCACCACGAATTCCGGTCAACTCAATCATGGCCGCACCGGATTGCCAGTCCCGCCCAAAACATTGACCGGCCTCCCCTTAACGTTGGGTCCCGAAGTCGACCCGCGAGAGGTGCTTGCAGCATGGATGACCGAAACCTCGAACCCTTATTTTTCCCGAGTCATGGCCAATCGAATCTGGACAGAGATCATGGGACGGGGACTGGTCGATCCGGTGGATGATATCCGTGCCACCAACCCTCCCTCGAATGAAGCCTTACTCGACTATCTTGCTGCCGAATTTCGGCAGCATGGGTATGACATTAAAAAGCTCATTCGCACCATCACGCGGTCGCACGTCTTCCAGCTGAACTCATTGCCGAATGAACGAAACGTATCCGATATCAAGAATTTTTCCCGCTATTACCGCCAGCGAATGCGGGCCGAAGTTCTGCTGGATGCGGTCAATGATGTGCTGGCAGTCGAAGAGGACTTCACGGCAATGCCTCCCGGTTCACGAGCGATGCAATTGTGGACCCACCGCGCTTCCTCGCTATTTCTTGATACCTTCGGGCGCCCAGACCTGAATCAAGATCCTCCCTGTGAACGGTCAACCGAGTCCACCACGCCGCAGGTGTTACATCTCATGAATTCTCCTGCGTTGAATCGCAAACTGGGAATCGATCACGCTCGCCCCGCCAAGCTGGCGGGCAGTGATCTGTCCAATCTCGATCTGGTTGAAGAAGCCTATTTGCTCGTTTATAGCCGTTTTCCGAACTCGGAAGAGCGACAACAGGCCTTGTCGTTCTTGCCAGAAAAAGCCATGCGGCGAGCCGCCGTCGAAGATTTGTTCTGGGCACTGCTGAATACCCCCGAATTTTCATTTTTGGACTGAAAATCACGAGACCATTCCGTCCACTGAACAGGAAACCTGACATCATGACGATTCATCACAACTGCGAAGGAATCGGGCGTCGAGATTGTCTCAAGCTCGGATTGGGAAGCCTGGTGGGCGCCGGATTTGTTGATGCGATTCGTGCCCGCAGCACCGCTGACGATCTCTCGCGCAATAAAACCAGCTGTATTCTGGTCTGGCTGGATGGTGGTCCCAGTCACTTTGAAACATTTGACCCCAAACCGACGGCTCCCTCCGAGATTCGGGGCGAATTTCAGCCGATTCAGACAAAAACCCCGGGTATCTCGTTTTCGGAAAACATGACGCGACTGGCCGCGATCAGCGATAAGCTGACGATTGTTCGCTCGATCCGACATGACCAGAACAATCACGGTGCTGGTAATCATTACATGACCACGGGGGCTCCTACCCGGATCCCCGTCAGTTGTGGGGCTTTCGTCAGTTTTCACCCCAGCATGGGTTCAGTTGTTTCCTTTGAACGTGGTGCCAAAGATGGACTGCCACCCTATTTTTCCATCCCGGATATGGCTCGTTCCGGGGGGCCGAATTTCCTTGGCGCTCGTCATGCACCGTTTGTTGTCAGCGACGACCCGAACCAGGAATCCTTCATGGTTCGCGATGTCACCATCCCGAAAGAACTGGATGATGCCCGAGCCATCGGACGAAGAAATATCCGGGGACATCTGGACCAGTTCATTCGGTTTCAAGATCGGTCTGCCGGCGATCCCGTGGTGGGTGCCGACGAAAACTACCAGCAAGCGGTTTCGTTAATGACCTCGGCCGCGGCCCAACGCGCCTTTGAGATGCATCGGGAACCGGGCCCGATTCGTGATGCCTATGGCCGAACCTCGTTTGGACAACAGGCGTTATTGGCACGGCGACTGGTCGAAGCCGGGGTGCCGTTTGTCACGTTGTATAACGGCGGATGGGATCACCACTCGAACATTTTCCCCGCCTTTCGTACGCAGGGGCAGAAACTCGATGCGGTCGTGGCCACGCTGATTGAGGATCTCGATCAACGAGGCCTCCTCGCAACGACACTCGTCATCGTGATGGGTGAGTTTGGCCGTACGCCAGCGATTTCCACATTGCCAGGTTCGACAACCCCCGGTCGCGATCACTGGTCGAGTGCCATTTCGGTCCTGGTTGCCGGTTGTGGCACTCCCGGAGGACAAGTTGTCGGCGCGACTGATCCGCGAGGTTATGCGGCCGTAGAAAAGGTTTACGCCCCCGAAAATCTTGTCTCCAGTGTGTATCTCAAACTGGGAATTGATCCCGACAAGATTCTTTACAACGGGGCTGGTCGACCAACACATCTGGTGAGTGACCCACGTCCCATCACCGAACTCATGTAATGGTGGTGATCCCGGCAAGGGATCGAATGAACAACAACGGTTTGGATCTCTTGAAAAGTGGTTTTCATGAACGCTGCGGACAAAAACAACAACACCTTGATCCCACGGAAATGGGTTCAGCCGCTGCCGATACGAACCCCGATGTTTCCACCGCAGCAGGCTCTTGGCCAATCCGATCGGTGGGTGAAGAGCTCTCTCACGTTTTGCAGTTTGTCTTGCGGTCGGCGATGGGGACAACGAATTGCACTGTCCCTGCTGTGCGGGGGACTTTGGTTGGCGGCCGCTCGTGCTGCCACCGCTGCCCCTCCCACTCTGACAAACCTGTTCCCCGCCGGAGGACAGCGTGGAACAACCGTCACCGTCACCTGTGGTGGCAGTTTTACGACGTGGCCGGTCAAGGTCTGGGCTCCTGGGGTCGAAGTGGTTGCCACGGCCGATTCAGGAAAACTGGAAGTGACGATTCCCGGCGATCTGGCTGCCGACCGAATCTGGGTTCGCTTGTACAACCAGGAAGGGGTCTCGATTTCCCAGCCGTTTCTGATCGGATCTCGGAAAGAGATCAACGAGATCGAGCCCAATAACAAGCTGGCCGAGGCACAGCCGATCACCGAATTGGATGTGACGATCAATGGGCTTTTCAAAGAGGCCGAAGTCGATAGCTTTGCCGTCACCCTCAATGCGGGGCAAACCCTGGTGGCGGCCTTAGACGCCAACACGCGTCTCGGATCGCCAATGGATTCGATCCTGCAAATTGTCTCACCACAAGGGATCGTGCTGGCGGAAAATCATGACGATCTCAAGCTCGACCCCCGCCTCACCTTTACGCCAAAAACAGCGGGAACTTACTTCGTTCGCCTGTTTGCCTTTCCTGCGGCACCCGATACCAGTATTCGTTTCAATGGTGGTGCCAACCATATCTATCGGTTGACGCTGACCACAGGTCCATATGTCACTCACACAATTCCGCTCTCAGCAGCGGGTGAGAATCCGGGAACGGTTGCGGTCACCGGCTGGAATCTTCCGGTCGATACCCGACTCAATGTCGTCCCCTTTGGCGGTACACGGCTCGTCGAATCGCAAGAGTACGAAGTGCTGGATGAGTTGCGGCGGATGCCGGATGCCCGAATCGGATTTGCATTCTCGCCCGACTTTTCCCAGGCAACCCGTCTTCGTTTCACTCCGCCAGCAATCACGACAACGGCGGGTTCCATGGATGAAAAGGGGGTGACGACCGTTCCCGTTTCGTCATCCCTCACCGGCTGTCTCACACAAACACAGCCGACGGCCGAGTACCTGATTCCCGTGGTCAAAGGGCAATCGCTGGTGATCTCGGCAGAAGCCCGTAGCCTGGACTTGCTACTGGACCCCGTCATGAAGTTGGTTGACCCTGCCGGAGCCGTAATTGCGGAAATCGATGACACCGGGGCCACACGGGATGCTGCGATTGTTCATACCGCTGCTCAAGACGGTCTATATCGTCTCACCATCACCGACCGATTCCGCAAGGGTGGGGATCGTTGCTGGTATCTGCTGACGGTCCGACTGGATCAACCCGATTATGACTTAGCGGTCACCAGCGATGCGGTTGTTGTTGCTGTCGATAAACCTGCCGAAATTGTGGTCAAAATCGCTCGGCGAGGAACCCCGGCTGACGCCATGGGGCCGATTTCACTGCAGGTGCTTGGCTTACCGGAAGGGATTTCCTCGGCAGCGGTCCTCTCGGAAGCGACAGGACCCACTGCCGCTGAAGTGAAGCTCACGCTGACCACCACCGGCATTCCCTTTTCCGGTCCGATTCGCATTCTGGGCAAAGCGGCGGCAGCCAATGACCTCGTTCGATCTGCCCGAACAGCCGCTCGATTGGGGGTTGCTTTCGACACCATCTGGCTGACAGGGCTGGAAAAACCCCAGTGAAAAAACAGCAGTAAAAAATGCAAATCCAACCGGAACTCCGTCACAATGATCCGTGAATGGGAAGGTCTTCCGGATTGTGCGGGACGACTGCCGGAGCAAAGATCCGATAAAGAACCGGAACGACAAACAAAGTCAGGAGGACGGCGCTGACCAGTCCCCAGACAATGACGGTCGCGAGGGGACGCTGCACATCGGAGCCGAGTCCTCTGGCCACCGAGGCGGGCAACAAGCCCAAAATCGCCACAGCGGAAGTCATCAGGATCGGCCGTAACCGCCCCAGTGCTCCTTCGATAATCGCGTCGTCTATTGACAGTCCTTTGTGTCTGAGGGCGGTAATCCACTCAACCATCAGCACACCATCCATGATCGCGACGCCAAATAACGCGGTAAATCCGACACCGCTCGATACATTCAGCGTCATCCCCCGGTAATAAAGTGCCAGTGTCCCCCCAATAAATGCGAACGGAATCGCGAGGATCACCAGTAAGGCTTCCTTCTGCGAACCGAAGGTGGTCAACAAGAGAATGTAGATAATGAAAATTGTGATGGGTACGACAATCATCATGTGCCGGCTGGCACGCTCGAGATTTTCGAACATCCCAATCCAGCGAACATTGAAACCTTCGGGAACAACCACGTTTTTCGCGAATCGCTGCTTCGCATCCGCAACGAAGCCCCCCTGGTCTCGGCCAGCGATATCCGTACGTACGGTAATTCTGCGTCGATTGCTGTCACGGGCGATCATCGTTTGACCATCGATCAGTGAGAAATCGGCGACTTGCGCCAGCGGAATCGGGATCCCCTCTTTCGTAAAAACGGGCAACCGTCCAACCGCCTCGGGCGAAGTGAGTAACTCGCGATCAAAACGAGCAACAATATCGAAACGACGTTCCCCTTCATACAGAACTCCGATCGCTTCCCCCCCTAAAGCCGTATTGATCAGTTCGTTTACATCGTCAACGTGCACATTATAACGGGCACAGCGTTCACGATCTGCTTGAACCACTAATTGCGGCTGTGGCCCTTCCTGTTCGATATTCACATCAACAGCCCCTGGCACTTCTTTCAGCACCTCGACCGTCTGTCGGGCAATCTCGAGCAGCTTTTCCGAGTCCGCGCCCGAGAATTCGACCGCCAGGTTCGCCGAAGTCCCATTAGTATCCTCGGTCACGCTATCGATAATCGGCTGTGTAAAATTAAATCGCGTCGTGGGAAACTCGGAACGCAACTTGAACCCAATCTTGGCGATCAAATCCTGCTTGGAATGCTCGACCCATTGATCCATGGGCTTAAGACCAACCATCATTTCCACGCGACTGGGGACGAACGGATCCGTACCGCTATCGTTTCTTCCCGCCTGGGATGTGACAAATGTGACATCGGGAAATTCCCTAATCAGGCCGCGCATGCGGTTCGCATAGGTGGCGGTTTGTTCCAGCGAGGTTCCTTCGGAAAAATTCGCCCGCACCCAGATCGTCCCTTCATCCAGATAGGGAAGGAAGTCAACACCCAACTTGGGAACAATGACGACACAGACCAGTCCGACAATCCCCACCGCACAAACCGCGACCAGCCAGCGTAGTTTCAGGAGTTGTCGCAAGAGTCCCGCGTAGAGGGGGCGAGTCCATTGCAAAACCGGATTCTCCCAATCGTAAAACCCGTTTCTCAGTAACACGACTGCGAGACTGGGGATGACAAACAGCGCAAACAAGACCGCACCCAGTAACGCGTAAACAACGGTCAACGCCATCGGACGAAATAGCAACCCTTCAATACTGGTTAAGGTCAGCAGTGGCAGATAAGCGCAAATAATCATCAGCATGGAAAAGAAAATCGGCCGTTCAACTTCGACCGCCGAAGAGAGAACCGCTCCATGGACGGTTTCACCAGCGGCGTCTGCTGCTAACCCCTGACGATTACGACTGCGAACCGTCAAATGATGGGCAATGTTATCGACCATCACAACCGCCCCATCGACAAGAATGCCAAAGTCGATCGCTCCGATCGAGAGCAGTCCGATGGGAATATCGGTCAAATACATCAGGACGAGCGCAAACAGCAGCGAGAACGGAACGGTCAATACCACCAGAATCGCTAACGCCGGACTTCCTGTGAATGCCAGCAACACGAGCAGCACCAGCGCAATTCCCATACCAACGCTGTGTCCCACTGTATGCAGCGTGCTGTCGACCAGATACTGACGATCATAAAAGGGAACAATCTTGACCCCCTTGGGCAGTACCGAATTGTTCAGCAGCGCCACTTCCCGTTTGACCGCATCCAGGGTTTTTGAAGGATTTTCACCGCGACGCATCAATACGATCCCCTCGACCGATAACGGTTGATCGTCCTTGCCGAAAATGCCGGCCGGTGGTCGAGAATCAAATTCGATGGTGCCGACATCATCTAAATAGACCGGGGCTCCTCCCACGGTATTCACCACGGTCTTTTCCAGGTCGTGTTCGTCCTGCAGCGAACCCCGACCACGAATCACGAATGACATGTCTCCGCGTCGCAAAACACTGCCGCCCGAGTTCGAATTATTGGTTTTGACCGCATCAACAATGTCCCCCAGCGACATGCCATACTCTTCCAGTTTATGGGGATCCAGTTTCACCGAGTACTGCTTTTCCAGCCCGCCGAAATTCGCAACTTCGGCAACACCGGGAGTTCTCATGAGTCGGGGGGTCACGACCCAGTCATTCAGCGTCCGCAATTCGACTTGGCCATGTTCACGATCGGACTGCAGCTCATAACGATAGATTTCTCCATAGGCGGTGGCGAGCGGCCCCAATTCCGGTTCGACACCAGCAGGAAGCTTGACTGTGGTCAGCTTTTCTTGAACACGCTGGCGAGCGAAGTATTTGTCGACCCCTTCGTCGAAGACCAGCGAAACGACGCTCAAACCAAAAATGGTTCGTGAGCGAATCACCTGCAGGTTCGGCACGCTCCCCATGGCCAGTTCAATCGGGATCGTTACCTGACGCTCGATCTCTTCGGGAGCTCGCCCTTGATAGGGGGCGATAATCAGCACTTGCTGAGCGGAAATGTCAGGGTAGGCATCAATTGGCTGGTGCTGAAAGGACCAGATTCCCCCCGCACAGACCATGACACAAATCGCTGCGATCAGCAGTCGTTGTTCCAGTCCCCGCCGAATCAGTTGAGCAATCATGGCATCTCCGTGATGCGAGGGGGCATCATTAACGATTGCGCCGCGATCGATTTCAGCAGGATCGCACCACGAGTAATAATTGTCTCTCCCGATTTCAAGCCCTTGCGAACTTCGCAGCGTCCGTGCTGAATTTCGCCGACCTCGACTTCAGCGACTCGCCATCGGTCCCCGTTAGTTGCCACCAAAACGTAATCGTTTCGACCGATGTGTAACAATGCTGTGGCAGGGATCAGCACCGCCTCACGGGGGTCGGTCCCCAAGCCGACTTCGGCAAACATCCCTGGTTTGAGCAGCTGTTTTTCGTCCTTCAGATCGAACAAGACTCGCAACGTTCGGCGTTCTTGCGTCAGCACGGAACTGATGGCCTCGACATGCCCAGGAAATGCCATTTCAGGATACGCATAAAACTGAACTTCACACGCTTGTTCCTCATATGCCTCAGATACCTTCGCTTCCGGGACATAGGCCACGACAATCACCATATCTTCTTCGGCCCGCGAAAAAACCACTGGTTCAATTCCTGCCTGAGCCAAGTCCCGTTCAATCGCGGTCTTTTGCTTGATGGCAACTCGCCGTGCCGATTCCGCCCCGAAAACGTCTTTTTCGCCCTGCAGTTGGGCTTTCAGTAACGCCGACTCTGCCTGGCGAATCTCTTTTTCTGGAATGGTTCCCCCAGCAAGTCCGGCAAATCGATCGAGATTTGTCTTGAGAAAACTGGTTTCGGCCTCTGCCAGGGCTTTGGTTTTGTTCAGTTGGCTTTCGGTGAAATCAATTTCATTTTTGGCTCGCAACCAATCGGCATAAGAAGTCGACAGTTCAGGCTTATCAAACTGCCATCGGTCCTCGATCGGTTCACTTCCCGCTCGAATCCGGGCCACAACCGTACCGCTGACACTGATCACCGGCAGCGAAATCTTTTCCGATTCGACTCGCGTCTTCGCCAGTTCTTTTTGCAGGGGCGTCTCTGCAGCAACCTCGATCAACCCATGCTCGACCGCCAAAACGCGTGCGACTTTCGGGGGGGCTGACGCATTCGCCGTCGAGTTTTCTGCGGGAGGTTGATGGGGCCTGATGAGTGACATTACCACCGCGACCGTCGCAATGATCGAGCACACCATCCAGGCCGAGCGTGCGAGTTTTCCCCTCCAGGTCAAACCGGTCGCTGAAGGCGGATTCGCCATAGGTCTCTCCGAATTAAGCATCGAAAATGTAAAACAGGAAAGGGGAAGATTACCGAATCGCTTCGAATGAATAAAGACAGTCATCCGGAGAGCGAGGAGTTCGAACATCAAATTTGCAATTCATCCCATGGAAAACCGCACGTCATCAAACGTAAATACGTCCGCTTGTCCCCTCCTCGCCATCATTCCGCGACAAAACTGAAGATGATCAAAACCGGGGATTCAGGCAACTGGATCAAAATCACCGCAAAGCTTACAGCGATCACAGCATCCTCGCAGTAAACGACTTAAGTCGATCGCGAAGGACTCCAGTGGGGTCCGGAAAGGGGAATTCGGTCGATTGTGGAAAACGGGCGCCAATAACAACCCGCCTCATCATTTTATCCATAGCGAGCGGCGAGGGGAGAGCGGTGTTCAGGCGAGCTTAACAAATTGTCAGTTCTAACAAGAGTACTTTCACAACAGTATAACAGGGACACCACATTGAAAACCGTCAACCAGATCACATGGTCCTGGCGATCCATAAGTTTCAACGTGCCACAAATTCGTTCCGGACCCAACCGTCTCCGACCCCTTCGAAGTGCCCGAGTGTCCAATCGGCGGTTTCGCTGAGAATTTGAAATTCGGCCCCATCCCGCAGTGGCTGGTCGAAAGCGACTTCATACGAGGCTCCGGTCCCTTTTCGGGCCGACGTTTCCGCCGTGATGGCACCCCGATGATATCCCGTGATCTCCTGATCATAAAGTGCTGCATCAACTCCAATCGCGACGGCGACGAACAGGATTGCGGCAATCGGAAACGGTAATCGTGGGATGCGAAAACCGACGGCCATCACCGTCAGCAGTGCTGCCATGGCCATGCCACCAAAAAATAGTCTTACCTTGGTGGGAAACGAAAACCAATCTGTCCAGAACAGGACGTGACTCCACCAGCGAACGGGGGGTTCGGCAAGATGTCCCGGTGCTGCGATCAGGGCTTGTTCCAGATTGGCCTTCAGGTAGGGATCCCGTGGACGGTAGGGTTTGGCTTTGCGGTAATTCAAAATCGCGCGGCCGTAATCACCGGCCCGATAATAGGCATTTCCCAGATTGTAATAGACCGCTCCGTTCTGAAATCCGTCCGCCAGAATCGATTCCAGCACCCGCGCCGATTCACGGTATTGTTCCGGCGTCTTCGCCGCGTCAAATAGTTCGATCGCTTGCACGAAAGCACGCTGGCGCGAGCCGGCGTCGACTGCGAAAACCTCGTTACGGAACAGTCCTAAGAATCCAAAAAACGCGCACACGCTCGTGATCAAGTTCATGCGGCGACGTTGAGACATCACGGAATGACCTCGCAGTTCTGTCTGGTTTTCAGCGATGTTGCGATTGACATCGCGACTCATTCTTGTCATTCGATTCTGAACTCATTTTTCCTGCGGGACCGAAACTCGGCCCCTGGGTTAAGCTCCCCGTTCGAGACGAGGAGCCACTTTGGCGATCCATGTCGTGGCCGCCGCCAGCGTGAGACTTGGGTCTACGGATTGTCCGGCACCGTAATCCGCCGATTCAATCAGTTCGAGGAGTTTGAAAATTTCGGTACGGTCTGCGTCAGGAATTGGAGCGGATTGAAGTGACTGTTCGACATCGGCGGTCGTCATGCCATCTGCCACTCGATTTTGGAAATCCGCCACCAGTCCGATAATGGCCAAGCGGACCCGCCGCAATCCCTCACTCGATTCCCCCTTGGCAACCAGAGTTCTTGCTTCGGCGAGTCGCCGATTTGCCGTGCCGCGTGCCTGCTGCCGGCGAATCCAACCCGCATCCGAGGATTTCCTGCGAGAGAGTGCCAACAAACCGATCACGACGACCGCGCTGAACCAAGTGACGATTGCCGCGAGTCCCCATGGAATCAGACTGATTCGCTGATCGTGGACTGCGGCGGGATCGGTGATGTTTTGAAAAATTCCCTCGGCCCGACTTTTCATGCTGTTCAAACCGGTGTTCGCTCGCGTTCCGATCAGTTCACCGCTGGCCAAGCGTTCGGTTTCCGTCACTTGCAGCGGGATCGAAATGGTTTCGAGATTTTGAAATTCTTCGGATTCGGGATTGAAGACCGAGACGACGAATGCGGGCAACGTGACCCCAGGCCGCTTTGGTCTTAAGGCATACGCAAATTTTTTCGTCGACCCTTCAACACGTCCGGTCGGGCTTCGGTCGATCACATCAAAGTCTGCAGCCAGTTGTTCGTTGGCCAGCAGGTCCGGTGCCGAGACCATTTCGAGCGAACCACTCTGGCTTCCTCGCTTCACTTCGACGGTCAACGTCAGCGGGTCACCGACTCGCAGCTTTGCAGGACTAGCTGATGCGGATACCGCATATTCACCGATCCCGCCACAATACGTGGCTGGACGGGGGGAGGGGACTTCTCGCACTTCAACAGCCACCGCGGGGGCGTTCGTGACCAACCGGCGAGCAAGGTATTCCTTTCGTTCCACCCCCATCACGAACGTCCCTTTGATGAGTGCTGGCCCCAGGGAATAAATGCCGGTTTTTTCGGGTGTCAGGGTACGAGAAAGCTCGTACACAAAGTAGTTTACGGGTGTTCCATCGAGTCCATTCCGGGATTCACGCCCCTGCGAAAGATTAAAAACGGCTGAACGAGGCCCGTCAAAAAAGGATCCCGAACTTGTATTCACGTCATTCAAGGTAAAACCGACTCCATCATCCGCCAGCAGTGGTTGCAGCCACGCCGATTTGTCCTCGGCAGCCAAGCCTGAGGGAGGCGTGACCCAGTTTGCCTGAATATGTGGTGGCTTTCGTTTTAATGGCGTCAGGGGGTCCAGTTTCGGGTTATTCGGGAGGGGTTTTACATAGACTCGTAGCGTCACGCGGAATGGCTGGGTGGGATAAACCTTGGTACGACTGGTGAGTATCTCGGCGATCACCAGATCTTGTTCTTCGGCTTCGATGACCTTCAGCGGCAACTCGCCGCTGGAAATGGTCTTGCCATCGACCACCATTTTCGCAGCGGGGATCGTGAGCTCCCCAGCCACTTTAGGAGTAATTCGAAACTGATAAATATGACTGAGAACACTTTGCTTGTTGACGCGACCATTGATAATGGTGACCGAGGATTGGTCGCGCGACTGGTCTCCAGTGGCGACGACTTCGAACAATTCTTTCAGTGCGGACAAATCGGGTGTAACCGGATTCGATAAATTCCGAACTTCGACCTGGTAGTCCAGAGAATCACCGATAAAGACTTCTTCGACACTGGCCGCAACAAGAATCTCGGGTGTCGCGGCACGAGCAACGGTGACCCCTTGAATGAGTAGCAGACACATCGTGACCAGCGGGATTGGACCGAGCGAAATTCGATTTTTGAAGATCATCAACCTGGCTGTCATCACCAATCCTTGTCAACAGGAGTTCGGCCAAAAAACTGGCCTTTCAGCTTACGATCTCGTTCCCGTTTTTCCTGCTGGCGTTCGCGAACCTTCCTCAACGCATCTTCGACTCGATCCTGCGAAACCTGGTTCTCGGGCTTTGCGGGCTGCGGTTCTTTTGACTTTTGATCCTGTTCTTTTTTCTGATCCTTTTCCTGATCCTGATTTTGATCCTGATCAGGTTTGGGCTCGTCTTCTTTCCCAGTTTCTTTTTTCTGATCTTCACTCAGTTTGTTTTCTGAGTCTTGTTGATCCTGCTGTTGCTGATCCTGATTCTGATCCTGAGGATTCGGTTTTTTCTTCGGTTGAGCCTGCTGCATTTCCGCGAGGATTCGGCGCGCCTCTTCGGCATGCGTCGCCGCTGCGGGTCGATCCTGCTGTTTCATCGCGGTAATGGCGGCTTCCATTTCGCGAACCGCCTGAGGAGCCAGTTCGATCGCTTTGCGATACCCCGCTTTAGCCTCTTCGGGATCAACTTCTGGCTGCCCCGTCGCCGCCGTTTCCCCCTGTGCGGGATCCACCTCAGGAGTCGAGGGAGCTGGCGTTTTCTCCAGATCATTCAGCTCAGACTCGGCTTTCGGTCCCAGCAGGCGAGCTCGTTTTAACGTGCGACTTTGCTGTTCTTCCCACTTGGTCAAATCGTCTACCGCAATTTGCCCCTGAGGGTTTGTTCGTGGCGGTGCTTGAGCCCCCAGCCCCTCCGCGTTTTCTTTCGTCGCGTTTTCTTTCGTCGCGGCTTCGTCCGTCGTGACCGGGAGTGGTTGGGGATCGGTCGAGGCAGACTCGTTCCCTGCGGCCGGTTTTGGCGGCAGGCTGGGTGACAGTGCCGAGGCGATGGTCGTTTGATCGGCCAATTCTTTCGCCAGCAAGGGGTAAAACGGGATCACAGCCTCCCAGATTTTTTCTAGCTCCTCGATCGCCGTTTGTTGATCAGTAGTCGCCCTGGATCGATCTTTGGCCCCAAGATTTCGCGCGGAGGAAGTCATCTTTTCGCCGGCGGTATCGGCCCAGCTCTGCAACAGCTTGATCCCTTCCTCAAGCTCGCTGGAGGCGGGGGGAGCCGTTCCGGTTTGCGGATCGGGTTGGGGGCGCAATTGCGTTTCGATTTTTTCACGCAGGGTTGGAATCTCTTCCTGCAGTTCCCCTTGTGCTCGTTTCAGTTCGGCAAACGTGTCCGAGCGGATCGGCTCGGGCAATTGATTGACCGTGGCTTTCAGAGCGGTTTGTGTCTGCATCAAGAATTCGAGAAACACCAGCAGATTGGATTCGTCCCGTCGTTTTTGCCGATCACGTGTCCGCCACTGATCCGAATAATACTTGACCCACTGCCGGATTAGCTCCAGATTCCGTCGAGAAGGGGCATGGCTGGGCTGCAGTTCCAGGCAGTGACGGTACGATGTAATCGCCTGAGTTAGCTGGTCCAGAATTTCCTGCCGTTTGTCGGGTGGAACCAGTTCAGGCTGATTGCCACTCAATTCTTTTCCCTTCTCGGCTGCCAGCATCCCCAAGTTGAAATGTGAAGCGACAGCAATCGATCGGTCCTGGCTGAGTCCTGCACGCAAATAGCATTCGCGAGCGTGTTCGAGGTCGCCATTTCGATGTGCGGCACACGCCTCGTCAAAATTCGTAATTGCTGCTGACGCCGATTTTTGTTTATCGAGCTCTTCGGTCGCCACCGCAAACTGACTCGCCGCGTCTTGAAATTGCTCTTTGGCATACAAACGTAAGCCTTCACGGACCGCGTTGGCAGGTTCTGTTGCCATCACCAACGAACAGAGCCCCTCAATCATCAGGAACGCAGCCACGGTGACGGCCGGTTTCATTCGTGACGAGACGGGATGTGAATCCTCCTCCGATGACTGCGGAGACGACCTTGTCGAGGAGACGGAACGATTTTCGTTCGGATTAAGCGGTCGGGGATAGGGGGAGATCCATAAATCGAGCAAGAGCGCCCCCAGTGCCATCGCGAGAAAAAACTGAAAACGTTCGGAACGACGAATTTTTTGCTGTGTGGCCGATTCGTTGCCGTGTCGCCCTTGCAGGTGGTTGCTGTAAAGTTCACCAAGGTCATAGGCGCGTGTCCCTGCCGGGACGTAGACACCCGCCGTCTTGAGTGCAATCTGTTCGAGCAGATTTCCATCCAGTTTGCTCCAGACTTGTTCTCCCTGGTATTCGATGAACGATTTTCCGTCCCCCTTCTGAGGGACCCTAGCTCCTCGTTCCGCATCTCCCAGTCCAATCGTGAAGATCGCCACGTTTCGCTCTTTGGCGACTGCCGCCGCATCGAGTGGATACGATTGCTGATCGTCCCCATCGGTAATCAGAACCATGGCCTGATCACGGTCTGCATTGGCATGGAACACTTCCAACCCTTTGCGAATGGCATCGCCGATCGCAGTTCCGCCGCGTGGAGCACTGTCGGGATCGAGCTCTTCGAGCGAGCGTCGAAAGGAGTCATAATCGACGGTGAGGGGACACTTGACGACCGCTTGTCCAGCAAAGGCAATTAACCCAACCCGTTCCCCCTCCAGGCGATTGAGCAACGAGGAAACATCCGCTTTGGCCCGTCCCAACCGAGAGGGAGGAACATCATCCGCCAGCATCGATCGCGAAACATCAATCAAGACATACAAATCCGCACCGCGGGGAATGACCTGTTCATATTCGGTGCCAAAACGGGGCCCCGCCAGTGCGATGAGTCCGGTGATGATCGCGATCTCTCGCAGCATCAGTTTCATCCAGAAGCGAAGTCGCGATTCATTCGGCAGGATCCGTGACCACATGACGGGAGCCGCAAAGGCGGTTCGTGCTGCCCGTCGACGTCGATTCGAGTCCAGCGCAAGAATCAACCAAGCCGCACAGAGCGGTAGTATGAGATAAAGTGCCGTAGGAAATTGCCATTCCATCATGTCCACCGATCTTGATCACGGTAACGAACGAAAACGAGTCTCATTCAAGACTCCGACCGCTAGCACCAGTGCGAGCCCCGGTCCTGCAAACCAGGAAAACAGCTCAGTATACTCAGAGTATTTTGTCTCATTAAACTCGGATTTTTCCAGTCGGTCGATCTGTGCATAGACTTTGCCAAGCCCCGCCGAGTCCGATGCGTGAAAATATTCGCCACCAGCAGTACTGGCCATCTCACGCAAGAGATCTTCGTCAATGCGAAACTGAGCCGGGACGAGTACGCGCTGGCCAAATTCATCTTCCTGGGGAACCCGGACGACACCGTTCCGCCCAATCCCAATCGTATAAACTTTAATTCCCGATGCGCGAGCGATCTGAGCCGCTTCTCGTGGTTCAATCGCCCCAGCGTTATTATCGCCGTCGGTCAACAGGACGACGACCTTACTTTTGGCCTTGGTTCCCCGCAATCGATCGACCCCCAACGCCAAGCCATCACCGATGGCAGTCGCCATATCTTCTTGAAGGGACTGGGAATTGATCACACGCCCCTTGCGATCTCGCACTGCTTTAGGAACTTCGAGACCACGAACGATATCCACCAGGGCACCGTGATCGAGCGTCAACGGGCACTTGCTATCGGCAAACCCGCCAAAGGCCACGACTCCGACCTGATCATCGCGCCGGCCGGGAAGTCCGCTGCTGCGAGAACCAAGCACAAATTCACCGATGACATGCTTCACCGCCTCCAGTCGGCTGACATCTTTTTTGTCTAACTGAAAATCGATTGCTTCCATCGAGCCGGAAATATCGAGCACCAGTTCAATCGCAATCCCCTCGCCGGTGACCCGAGACTCGGATTTACCCGATTGGGGTCGGGCGAGTGCCATAATCATCAGGCAGAGCCCGAGAACATAGACCAGCGGCATCAGTCGACGAATTCGCTGCAGGAATGTAACCGGCAATCCTTTGAGATCGGCAATACTGGAAAAAATCACCGCTGGCCGAATGCGGCGACGGGTTCGCAACCAGCCCAACAACAGGATTGCGGGAATCAGCAGTAACCAGAGCCACGAGTAAAAACGGAAAGCATCCATCTCTTAGGCTCCCCCTGCGGAAACGATGTCGGACTCCGACGAATGGGATTTGGACGGCTGGGATTCCGCAGGAACCGAAGGGAGATCGATGAACTCGTGCGCTCGCACAATCGACAGCGCAATCTGACTTTCGTTCGGCTGTTGACCTGCGTACTTGACCATGTCTGCCGCTTCGAGAAATTCGGTTAATCGCGTGGAGCGTTGTGGCGGAAAAACCTCTTGCGACCGCATCGCTCGCAAAAATTCTTCGGTCGTCTGTTCAGGGGCCCTGAGGCCCGTCGTTCCTTCGATGTACTGCCGAACGATTCCAGTCAGCCTTAAATAAAACTCTTTGACCAGTCCTTTGGCCGGAAGCCCTTCTGCAAGTAACGCGGCAAGGGCCGCGTGTGCGATTTCTTCAGGAGAACGCTTGCGAGGTTCAATCCTCGATAGGCGCCGGCGTTGCCGAAACCGATAAACGAAGGCCGCGACAATTCCGCCGAGAATCAATGCCACCAGCCACCACCAGGCTCTGGTCGATTTCAAGGGACGGGGGGGAAGCATCGGTTCGAGGTTGGCCAGATCGGGAAGCTGATCTCCCAGCTCGGAGGTGATTTGAATTTCGAGTGGATCAGACTCGATCAACGCGGTTTTTCCCTTGGCTACTGAATTAACGCGATTGTCGACGAATTCAATCGCCAGTGAGCGAACCAGATGGCGTCCCGCGTGCATCGGTTCCAGTTGATAATGGAATCGATGCGTCGTCGGCTCGTCCGCCGCTGTCGGCGTGGGATTTTGTTTTTCTTTCCGCTCGGAATAATCCCGTACGACAAAATCCCCCACGGCCTGACCAAATGCCGGGGGTTTGACTTCGACGCCGGGCTGGGCCACAACCAGCACATCCATTTCCACCAGATCCGAAAGACGTGGCTCGGGCGGAGTGACCCGAATCGTCAGCTTGACCGGACCGTTTTCCGTAACCCGTTCCAAGGCGTCGACTTTCGACCCCACTGGGGACAAAGAAGGTGCGGTCCCGGATTGGCTGCAGCCCGTCAGAAACAATCCGGCAAACAACAAAAGAACTTGAATCGCGCGGTGTTGCGTCATCGTTGCCGCTCCCTCGCTCGAAAAAATCGCTGCAAACTCTGCGCGTAGGGCTGATCGGTTTGGATTGTCAGCCGGTCGACATTGGCCCGCCTTAACCAACCCGTTAATTTTCGTTCCCGATCATCCGCCGCTTTGGCAAATAACGCCCTTACTCGCGGGTGACGCGTATCGAGTTCAATCAACTCGTCGGTTTCTGCATCTCGCAATGTCAAGAATCCCACGTCGGGCAGCGTGGTTTCTCGGGGATCCGCCAGGCTAACTGCGACACAGTCGTGCCGCTGGTTGGCGATGGCGAGCGCGCGGGAACAATCGGGCCCCAGAAAATCACTCATTAAAAACAGCACGCATTTTCGACGCTGCACACGTCCGAGAAATTCGAGTGCTTTAGTGATGTTAGTTGCCGCCTTGACCGGTTCGCTGGCGAGCAATTCACGGATCAATCGCAAGACGTTGGCTCGTCCTTTCCGTGGAGGAATGTACTTGATGACATCATCCGCGAAGAAAAGGAGTCCGACTTTGTCGTTATTTTTGAGTGCCGTGAACATCAACACCGCAGCCACTTCCACGGCCGTTTCCATCTTGCTTAATCGCTGTGATCCGAACGCTCCTGAGGCCGAGACATCCACCACCAGCAGCACGGTCATTTCCCGTTCTTCGCAGAACGTTTTCACGTACGGGCTGCCGGTTCGTGCCGTCACATTCCAGTCGATCGACCGGATTTCATCACCAGGAACGTATTCACGGACGGTATTGAATTCCATCCCGCGTCCCTGAAATGCGCTCAGGTATTCACCCGCCAGCAGATCATTGACTTGCTTTTTGGCAACGATCTGAATTCGGCGAACTTCTTTGAGAACTTCTTCCAGATTTCGTGCAGCCATCGAAAACCCTGGCGATCTTAAAAACAATGTCTGGAAAACGACTCTTTTGTGGCATTCGCAGGGGGTGAAAGCCCTCGGGTCCACTCGCCGCCAACGAACTGCCACCCACGGGCGTTTCAGCCTGACCCGGGTGTCGTGCTCCCAGGGTCGTGGTGTTTACGGGACCGGAACTGATTCCAACACTTTTCGCACCACATCATCCGAGGTCATTTGTTCTGCTTCGGCTTCGTACGTCAAAATCACCCGATGCCTGAGCACATCCAATGCAATGTCCTTCACGTCCTGCGGTGTCACATAGCCCCGTCCCGCCAGAAAGGCGTTGGCGCGTGCGGCGAGGCATAAGTTAATCGAAGCACGGGGTGACGCACCGTATTCAATCAGGGGTTTGAGCGACTTGAGGCGGTAATCTTCCGGTCGGCGAGTGGCGATCACGACATCCAGAACATAGTCCTTGACCTTATCGTCCATGTAGATGGTGGAAACCGTTTGCTTGATATCGATGAGCTGCTGGGGTTCCATCACCGGTTGAACTTCTCGACGAACGTCATCCAGCACCGAATCGACGACTTTTCGCTCTTCCGCCTTCGAGGGATAATCCACAATGATTTTCAGCATGAAGCGGTCGACTTGCGCTTCCGGCAGGGGATAAGTCCCTTCTTGCTCGATCGGATTTTGCGTCGCCAGCACCAGAAAGGGTTCTTCCAGCGGGTAAGTTTGATCGCCAATCGTGACCTGATGTTCTTGCATCGACTCGAGCAGCGCCGACTGGACTTTGGAAGGGGCCCGATTGATTTCATCGGCCAGAATCAAATTGGCGAAAATCGGACCTTTTCTGGTACCAAAAGTCCCTTCGCGCGGATTGTAAATCATGGTCCCGATCAGATCTGCAGGAAGCAGATCGGGAGTGAATTGAATCCGATTAAACTTACAGCGAACGGCACTCGCCAGCCCTTTAATCGCCGTCGTTTTGGCCAATCCGGGGAGACCTTCTAGCAAGACGTGTCCTCCTGTGAGCATGGCGATCAACAATCGCGACAGCATCAGATCTTGGCCGACAAGGACTTTCCGCACTTCCGCCCGGACACGGTCGATTTGGTCCGAGTGTTTCAGGACTTGCTCTTTGATTCTCTGAATATCAACGCTCATGCTGAAAAAAAACTCCTTCGACTTTTGCTCGAAACGCCACGGTTTCAATTCGATTTCAATTTCAATCTGATTTCCAGCAATCCGCTAGTGGATCGCCACCGCCCTCGTGGCAGGGTGTGAATCGGATGTAACAGTCATTCAGCCTGCTGAATCCTTGATGGTAACCGTTTTCATCCAAACATGTTGGAGAAAATTAATGTTGGAACAGGAATTCTCGCGATGTCAGCACGCTCCAAAACAGGTCTTCGATCACGGCCCGTTTCTCGGATTCAGGGGCTTCTGCCAGCAGCAACTGCAACCGCTGACGCTCTGCTTCCGCAGGATACCGGGACAGGGCGGAAAGATATACGACATCCAGGATCTCGGTGTTGGATTGATTGGAGGCGAGAAGTTTCGCGACCCCCCCGTCTGCGGATTCCAGTTTGTCCTGGATCGTTTTGCCGTTGGTCAAGTGCAGCACCTGTGTCATGCTCGGTTCATCCGAACGCTCGCAGGTACACGTGAGGACTCGTTCGGGGCGACCGAACGTATCAAGAAAATAGGACGCAATGCTCGCGTCAGGAAGTTGGATTGCTCGCGTATTCACCGGTTGGTCTTTGAAAACGGTTGGGACTCCAGTCGCTTGCGAGATCGCATCCAGCAGCACCTCGGCCTTCAGTCGCCGGGGTTGACTGCGTGCTTGGTATCGCAGATCGGCTTCGTTCGCAGGTAGGATCTGATGAGATCGCTGGTACGCCTCGGATTGCAGAATGGTCCGCATCAGACTCTTCAGGTCATAGTGATTCCGCTCCAGTTCTTCCGCCAGTTTGGCCAGCAAAGGCTCGTTGCTGGCGGGATTGGTGAGGCGAATATCATCGACGGCATCCACCAGTCCGCGGCCCATAAAATTGGCCCAGATCCGGTTCACGATCGCTTTGGCAAAATAGGGGTTATCCGCCGAGGTGAGCCATTGAGCCAGAAATTCGCGTCGATCACCCGTTTCTTCGAACGAGATTGCGGCACCATCCAGTGGCTTGGGGGGTTGCGGTCGGGCAGTACGCGGCTGCAGAACTTCCCCTTGATCAGCGAGAAAAATAGTCCGGTTGCCATCTCCACTCCGAAAGTCTCCTCCCCAGCCTTTTCCCCGTACGCGTGCAAACAGACTCACCATGCCATAGTAATCGTCGTTCGTCCATTTTTCGTTGGGATGATCATGACAATGGGCACACTGGATCGACATCCCCAGGAAAGCCATCGAGGTCGTTTCAACCATATCTTGTGGATCTTGATGCAGGGCATAAAAATTGGCGGCCCCGTTTTCAAAAGTGCTCCCCTTCGCCAGGATGACACTTCGGGCGAACTGATCCCAAGGAGTATTCTCGGCGACCCGATCACGAATCCATTTGTAGTAGGCTTTCAATGCTTCTGGCCGTAACCTGTTTCCCGTTAATAACAAGAGGTCCGACCACTGGTAAGACCAGTAATCAACGTACTCGGGGCGCGACAACAGCCGTTCAATCAATTCATTTCGTTTGTGTTGGCTGACGTCCGCGAGAAACCCCTTGACTTCATCGACCGTGGGAAGCACGCCAATCGTGTCCAGAAACACCCGCCTGAGAAACTCGCTGTCATCAGACTGGGGCGAGGGGGGCATGTTGAGCACCCGCAGCTTTTCCATCACCAGATCATCAATGTAATTGGCTCGAAGTGTTTGAGTGAACGCGGTGGCGGGGATCGCTTGAAGGTAAGGAACGGTCACCGTCGCAGTCGCATTTTGTGCCAGATACCACGCAACAATCGCCCCTTCACCGCTCCCGCCAACCTTGATCAACCCCCGTTCATCTACCGAGCAGACGGCATGATTGGTCGAAGTATATTTTGACCAGCGCGTGACATCTTCCGTGTGACCATCCTGAAAATGGGCAATCACAACCATCGCTTGTTCGGCCCCCTCTTTCAGTCGCAATCCCTGCGGCAGGATTTCCAGTCGCACGATGCGGGTATCGGTCGCTGTCGGCGGCTGCATTCCCTGAGCAATCCACTCCGAGACCACGCGATACTCGTAAGAATCTTCGGCAAATCGGAATCCCCCTTTGTGGGGGATCGCCATGGTCGGCTTGGTCAGGACGAGGCTCCGTCCGGGATCGTTCTGCACCACCCTGCGGCCTCGCGCATGGTGCGTGATCGCGAAAAAGTCTTGTTCCGGGTCGTAACCCCGCAGCGAAAGTTTGAAACCATTTTTGCCTGCGGCAGCACCGTGACAGGCTCCGCTGTTACAGCCTGTCTTCGAGAGGACCGACTGGACGTGGTTGCGAAAACTCCACAGGTGCGGTTTTTCAAACTGATCCACGGTCACCTCCAACCTCGCAACCTGTCCCTGGACCGCGACGGAAACGGTGGTGGTACCGTTACCGACTGGAATCACTTCACCATCAAGGACTTTTGCAACCTTGTCATCGGCAGAAGTCCAGACCGCACCCTCGCGAATCGGTTCGGTTACGAGTCCCGCGTCTTCCCTGGCAACCAGCAACGTCTGCCGAGACTCTGCTCCGATCAGCTTCACCACGCGCGGCAGGATTGTCAGTTTTTCGGCAGCCTTCAGCGATGTTCCACCGACCAGAATCACGATCATCCCACAGCAAACGGACCTCAGTATGCTCATTGCCTGCTCCCTTTTGATTGAATCAAATCCAGACCAAGTTTGACTGTCTGAATTGGGGTGATCAACTTTAATTCCGTCGAGATCCTGTTGGTCCTGATAACCCTGACGATCCAAACTAACATGACAGATTGCAGCCGCAGTTCATCACGTCAGCATCTTAAAAACCGAATCAGCGAAGTGGAATCGATCCATCCAGGTAACGCCAGTTCTTCAGGTAGGAAATGAGATCGGACATTTGTTCTACCGTAATGCTTTTCTCAAACCCAACCGGCATCAACGATTGGCCGCTGGTTTTCAGGGCTTCGACCTCGGTCCGCAAGACGGTCACCTCTTTCCCCTCGGGCATCCGAATCGTGAGAGACGTGGCGGTTTCAGACTTGATGAGCCCCGTATACAATTTCCCTTGCTCAGTGACCAATGTGTATCCGAAGTAATTTCCATCGACCGCGCGATTCGGGTCGAGGATATTCATCAGGAGATAGGGGGGGAGTTTATCCCGCGTATCGCTGATGTCGGGCCCGACATTGACTCCCAAATTCCCAACGCGATGACAAGTTACACAATTTTTTTCAAAAATTGCCCGACCCCGTTCCGCTTCACCCGGCTTGTCGAGAGCCCCCTGATATTTTTCCAGCACACTGGCACGGTCGAGATCAATTGCCACCGCAAACAGCTTTTCCGCTCGAGACCGCAGCAGGGGATTCCCCTGTTTCATCAACCGGGTTTGCCGAATGGCGTCAATCTCGGTGGTTTTGATGATTCCTTGTTCGATTCTGTCGAGCAGCAAATCAATTCGTTCCTCGTTGGCCAGCAGGACTTCAAGTAGGGCACGCCGGATTTGTGGTGTCTGCGCGGCGAATTCCGCGATCACCTTCTGCCCGACCAAGGGATCGGACAGGGAGACCAATGCGTCAAACGCAGCCAATTTGATCGACGTATCGCTGCCAGAAAAACCGAGCTCCAGCAGTGTCGCTGCGGACTCGATTGCTTCGCCAAACGGAAGTGTTCGAATCAGATCAAGGCGGCGCTGTGGTTCGGTTTCTGAATTTCGTACCCGCTCGCGGAGTTGTTCCATGAAATTTCGCCATTGCTCACGGCGATCCCCGTTGATCTCGTCACGAAACGAGGCAAACGTCAAACCACGTCGTGCCGCTCCCAAACCGAGACCACGGATCCCTGCGGCCGTAACATCCATTTCGGCCTCTGATGCATCGCTGCCTGGAAACTGCAACAGTTGTTCCAGCAGCGTTCGGGCAGATTCCGCGTCGAGTTGTCCGCCGCAAACTTCACTGAGTTGCTCAATCAGTTTCGCCCCGCCGGCAGGAAGAGACTTTTGATTTTTCCAGTGTTCCAGCAATTCTTTGAACAACGCGTCGGGGGGATCCGATTTCATCGTCCCCACGGCGACGCGAAGCCATGGGTCTTCCAGACCGCGGTCCAGCAGCTTGATTAGTGCCTTTCGCTCGATGGCTACATCCTGACTGCGACCACTCAGATCAAGTGCCAAACGGAATCGGACGCGATCATCGGTTTCTTCGGCAGCCAGATTCACCACATCATCAGGAAGCAGTTCATCCAGATTATCCCCAATCGAAGCAAAGACCTGCTCGCGAACGCGAGCGTCCCGATTGTCAACCTCGGACCAGGCCAGCACTGCCGGAGTCAGTCGGGGGTCCAGCGTTCGAATCAGCCAAAGTACCGGCAAACGACTCCGTGTCAGTCGGTTTTGTTTCCAGTCCAGTTTCAGCCCGTCCAGAACAACCTCCCGATCTCGTTCCAGCAGCAGTCGAAAAGCGGTCTCACGATGCCAGGCGTTCGCATGGTCCAATAGCCGGATCAATTGGTGGATCGTCAATTTGTCCAAAGAGTGATCGTGCCGTTCTTGTGGCATGATCAATTCTTCCGATTTCACTCGCCAGATCCGTCCACGGTCACTTCCATCGTTGAGATCTTTGCGGGATTTCAACTCGGCAGGCATCCAATCGGGATGCTCAATCACAGCCCGATACATATCCACGATGTACAAAGTTCCATCCGGACCATTTGCCAGATTAACGGGTCGAAACCAAGTGTCGGTGCTGGCAAGGAACTCTTGCTGACCGTCCGAGGAATGGCTGATGAACGACGCACCGCTGGGAACCAGTGTTTCCCGATGGACAAGATTTGCGGTCGGATCACAAATAAACGCATTCCCTTTGTTTTCCGGGGGAAGGCCATCCCCACGATAGATCGTGACACCACAGGCGGCAGTAAATTGATTGGCGTGCAGATTGGATGTCGTCCAGGCCGCACTGATCGGGTAGAGCTTCGATTTTTCACCCCAAGCCGCAACATCCTGAACCGTGGTTTTGATCGCAAACGCAGGATTGCGTCCCGAGAAATGATCTTCGAGGACGATGTGCTGCAACGGATTTCGGTTCGAACAGACAAAACGATTCCCAAAGTCGTCAAAACAAAGTCCAAACTGCCCATGCCCCGCAACGGCACCGTACTCGCCTGTGACCGGATTGAACCGGAAATCAAACCCCGCCAGTGGCAGCGGCTGTCCCGGTTTTTTCCACTCGGGCTTCACCGCGACCACAGAACCTCCGCGGAGCCCGTTCGCAACATAGATGAAACCATCGGGACCAAACGTGGGATGATTGGCCCGCAATTGCGAATTTTCCTGTGAAAAACCCTGAAACCAAGTTTCGCGGAAATCGGCTTTTCCATCCTCGTCCCGGTCAGCAAAAAAAGCAATCTCGCCAGCCAGCGTAACAATCACCCCGTCTCGCCACGGCAGCACTCCCGTGGCAAACAGCAATTCATCAGCGAAGACCGTTGCCGTTTCAAATCGCCCATCATGATTATGATCGAACAGTCGCTTGATGCGTGACTTGGGTTTTTCCGAACTTCCGGGCTTGGGTCCGTAGGGATAATCTCGCATTTCCACGACCCACATTGACCCATCTGCTCCAAAAGCGATGGCAACAGGATCGACAACTTCGGGTTCTGCTGCGGCAAGCTCCACCTTGAGTTCGGGCGAAGCAAGGACAAAAGAGCGGATCGCGTCATCGGTCGAGAGGGGGCTGCGAACGGTGACTGGATCCGCCGCACAGGATTTCTTCTCCGCGACGATGAGCCCAAGAAGACCGATCAGCATCAAGGTCATGGTGTTGAAGACGGTCTTTAACCCCGCTTCGTTAGGCAACAGGACGTGCTCAACTGCGGAGATTGCATTTCTCATTACGAAAACAAATCGGTTACTGCACATTTCGCCAGAATCCCCACCGAACGAACATTTTCCCATTCGGATTATAATAGAGCGAATCGGCTCGCAATCCCACTGAGCCCGGATCGGACGACAAAGGAAATGGGAGTTGATTTTGGCGGAAATGGAATTTTCCGGGAAAAACAGCAGAGGAGATTCACCGGCAATGGGGTGTTTTACCAATAACAGGGGCCGGAGCGGGTCGTGTTTCGCCGTACCGTTGTTTACAATCCGGCATCATTTTGATATCGGTTTGCGGCAATCAGATGGCGACAGCTGAACCGTATTCCAGTCAAATCCACTTTTCAACCGGGAATCCATTCGGATGAGTTTAGATCCTCCTCCACAACAACGAGGTTTCGATAACGGAGAATCGCCCCGAAAAAAACGCGGGGTTCCGGAAGGACTCTGGATTCAATGCGACTCGTGCAAAAGCACGGTCTATCGCAAACAGGTGGAACAGAATCTGTACCTTTGCCCTGATTGTAGCCATCATTTTATTGTTCCCGGTCGAACACGCATTGAGCAATTGCTCGATGAAGACAGTTTTGAAGAGTGGTTTACGAACCTCAGCCCCAAAGACCCGCTCGGCTTTGTCGACTCAAAACCGTATAAGGATCGATTGATCTCGGAACAGAAAAAGACCGGACTGAAAGATGCCTGTATCGCGGGGCGAGGGTATATGCGCGGGCGTCCCCTGGTTTTTGCCCTGACCGATTCGGCCTTCATCATGGGGAGCATGGGTTCGGTGGTCGGGGAAATGTTGACCAGGTCGGTCGAAGAGGCCACGCGACTGAAACTGCCGCTGGTAATTGTCAGCGGTTCCGGAGGTGGGGCACGCATGCACGAAGGAATCCTGTCGCTCATGCAAATGGGAAAGGTCAGTGCCGCGCTCGGACGCTACCAGTCAGCAGGGGGCTTGTTTATTTCGGTGCTGACCAATCCAACCATGGGTGGAGTCGCGGCCAGCTTTGCCTCGCTCGGCGACATCACCTTGGCTGAACCCAAGGCGCTGGTGGGATTCGCAGGGCCGCGTGTCGTTCGGGCGACCTGCAAGATCGACTTGCCTGCCGGATTTCAGACGAGTGAATTCCTGCTGGAGCATGGATTTGTGGACCGAATTGTTCCCCGTCCTGAATTGCGTACCGAGATTTCCCGTTTGATCGACTACTGCGGCGTTTAATTCGGTGTTGAAACCAAGGCAGGCAACCTCATGCTGAACTTTCTCAAAAAGCTGCTGCAACGACCGAAGAAAATCAACAAGGTTGACATCGGCTCCCGATTTCAATTGGTGAGTCGGGTGGGACAGGGAAGTATGTCAAAGGTCTGGCGCGCAGTAGATCGGCGCCTGGAAAAAACCGTCGCTCTCAAGCTGCTGGATGTCGAAAAGACCAAACGACTCGATGCCCGATTTGTGCATATGAAGCACAAAAAGCCGACCGAGGGAGAAATCGCGATCACCCTCAAACACCCCCATGTGGTGCAAACGTTCGAGCATGGAATCACCACGAAGAACGAACAGTTTCTCGTCATGGAATTCGTCGAAGGAATGTCGCTTAGCTATCTCGTCGAAGTCCAGAACGAAGTCATGAAAAAAAATCGGCTGAGGTTTGTCGTCGAACTCGGCGAAGCCCTCGAATACTTTCACCGTCAAAACTGGATTCATCGCGATATCTGCCCGCGTAACGTGATCATCGATTCGTCCCTCTCGCTCAAACTGATCGACTTTGGACTCGCAGTCCCCAATATCCCAGAGTACCAAGCCCCCGGTAATCGAACCGGAACGGCCACGTACATGGCCCCTGAATTGATCAAACGGCACCGCACCGATCAGCGGATTGACATTTTTGCGTATGCCGTCACCTGCTTTGAAATGTACACGAAAGAGCTCCCTTGGCCTGGCGGTGAATCCCTGGATGCCGTCGTCCAGCATATCAATCTGCCACCCAAAGATTTGCAAAAGCTGGTCCCGGATCTCGACCCGCGCGTGGTCAAAGCGATCATGCGGGGCTTGGTCGCACAGCCCGCCGACCGCTGGCAAACCATGGGCCAGATGCTGCAACCGCTCCGTGAAGCCCTCGCTGCGGAAAAGGCTTGTTGAGATTGCGACGAGAAGTTTTCTAGCGAAGCGGTGAATATTCACTCGCTTTTGTCAAGTGGTCTGAGCGTATTCAGCCACTTTCCCAAAAAAAGAAACTTTTCAGTTCGTTTGACATCTCGTATCTCCCTGATATTCTGCATTTGACCCAAACGGGACAATCAGAGAATTCTCTCTAGTCTGACATTTCTTCTCGGGAAGTTTTGCACAACAGAACCGACTGAGAGGTGTGGAATGCCGAGGGTCGGCGGTTCCATGTTCAGATTCCCGTTGTTGTTTTGAAGGAGTTTCTTCATGAGTCGTGTATTTGGTTTTGTGGCTGCTGTTGCAGTCCTGATGTCGGTTGCTACCTCAGCCGAAGCCCGTTGTTGCCGCCAGGCTCCTGCCTGCAAGCCAGCTCGTGTTCACTGCGAACGTGCTCCACGCTGCAAGGTTGCTCACGCACCTCGTTGCCATGCAGCTCCAGCTCCTCATTGTGCAAGCACCTGCGCTGCTCCAGCTCCAAGCTACAGCAGCTGCAACACCGCCGTTTCCACCAGCTGCAACAGCTGCAACAGCGGTACGGTCGTCGGTTCGTCAGAAGTGGTTTCGGGTTGCACCGGTGGCTGCAGCGCTGCTCCAGCCGCTGTTTACACCAATTCTTCCCCAACGCCAGTGGCTCCAGTCAATGCTCCAGCTCCTCCAGCTGAAGCACCAGCTGCTCCTGCTGCACCAGCACCAGCACCAGCCAACTGATCATTCATTGGAATGATGGATTTGCGATTGGAAGGGTTCGCACTGGTTTTCAGTGCGAACCCTTTATTTATTATTGGAGGGGAGTTACGACCATTCCGACCCCTCGCTTTTCCTGAGCTCGGTCGGGACAGCTGACAACTTTGCTGCACATCGATGATCCTCGGGGCCATGGGGATTCCCCTGAGACAGTGTTCCCAATCCACCAATCCGCCACTACAAATAGGCCACCGTGAAAAATAGGCCACAGTAAATCGGCGACCGTTCAATATGACAGTACGCAGACCTTGGAGGATTGATGCGAGAATTCGTTCAAACAGCAGAAGAAGCGGCACGACGTGCTGGACACGTGTTGCGCGCCTGGTCATCGAAATTCACCGTTCGGGAAAAAAGCCGATCAAACCTGGTCACCGAAGCGGATGAGGCGGCTCAAGTTGCAATTCACGATTTTATTCGCGGGCGATACCCCAACCATGGTTTTTGTGGCGAAGAAGGTCTCTCTGTGGGAGGAGGTGATTCCCCTTACCGCTGGGTGATTGATCCGCTGGATGGCACAACGAATTACGTGCATGGATTTCCGTATTACTGTGTTTCTATCGGGCTAGAATGTCGGGGAGAAATGATCGTCGGGGCGATCTTTGACCCGGTTCACGACGAGATGTTTCTTGCCTCACGGGGGGAAGGAGCCAGCTTAAATCGCCGCCCGTTGAAATGCTCGGCAATTACCCAACTGGAACAAGCACTCGTCATCGCCAGCCTGCCGGTCGCGACCAGTGGTCATGACGAGGCGGTCCGACGATTTTTACAGGTCCTTCCTAAGGCTCAGTCGGTGCAGCGAACCGGTTCGGCTGCGATGAATCTGGCAAACCTTGCGGCGGGACGGCTGGAAGCCTTCTGGTCCACCAGCCTGAAACCATGGGACATGGCCGCCGGAATTCTCATCGTGGAAGAAGCGGGTGGACGCATTTCCAAAATCGATGGATCCCCCTTTTCGCTTGAAGAACCCGACTTGCTCGCATCGAACTCCCAGGAAATTCATCAGGAACTCATCGCAGTCCTGAAGTCGCTGTAACTGCGACTTCAGGTAGTCTGGCGGCGACTTTCGAAAGGGGAATCTTGAATGCCAATTACAGGATTCCTTCGCCCCATTCCTCCTGATCTGGCGCAACCGGCTCGATTTCGATCTTTACAGGCTCAACTGCCGGACGCTTCAGCGATTCGCTCTTGTCGGCTGGCTGATCCCCAATCCCTGTTGGTTCAGGTTCCCGTGAAACGGCCGGCTTAATAATCGTCGCCTCGGGCCTGGCTGGCTGAGGGGGTGGAGCTTCGATCCCAAAGTCAATCGGACGCTGTTCAACATCACTGGGCCGCTGCAGCGGCCGAGGTTCCATCAACCGTTCGGCCACGATTCGCATCCAGGTCCCCTGCGAACAACTGCATTGCAGCGAAGTGACCTCACCATGCAGCTTCCGTTCATTCCCGCAGGTCGGACAACGCCAGGTTCGCCGGACATCGCCACTCAATTTGTAACCGGGACCTCGCATCAATTCCCCTTTTCCCCTGAATCCATCTACTCATTTATATGTAGTTCATCGGGACGACGGCCAAATTGCAACCGAACCGCCGGAATTCACCCATTCCGCTGGGGAATAAATGTGCTTCGGCAAATTCCCCTGCAGATACCCTTTTCTCACAGCCCCTGTCCGGACCACCTCGGTGAGCCCCACCACTGAAGGATTACAGAAACCGATTCACAACGTTCAGAGACTGGACAGTCTCTCGACAGCAAGCTAGACCATGGCGACATCGATTATCGCTCATCCCAGAATCCCCAGCTCAGAAAGTGTGCCCACAATGAAGTATCGCCGTTTCGGTAAGACCAATTGGCAATTGAGTGAAGTCGGCTACGGGATGTGGGGGATGGCTGGCTGGACCGGTTCGGATCTGGATGAAGTTCATCGTGCCCTGCGTCGGTCGGTCGAGTTAGGCTGTAACTTTTTCGATACGGCCTGGGGCTATGGTGCCGGGAAGAGTGAAGCCATTCTGGGCGAGTTAGTCCGGGACTACCCGGACCGTAAGCTCTACACCGCGACGAAAATTCCACCAAAAAACTGGAAATGGCCCAGCCGCCGCGAGTTTTCTCTGGACGACTGTTTTCCTCCCGAGCATCTCGAAGAATATGTCACCGCCAGCTTAAAAAATGCCGGTTTGCCCTCGTTTGACCTGATGCAATTCCACACGTGGGAGGACCACTGGCTGCAGGATGATCGGTGGTACCACAAACTATCCGACCTCAAATCTCAGGGACTCTTTTCCGTTATCGGCATCAGCCAGAATCGCTGGGAGCCCTGGAATGGAATCGAAGCGGTCAAAAGCGGACTGATCGATGCGGTCCAGGTGATCTACAATATTTTCGATCAGAACCCGGAAGATGGGCTATTTCCTGCTTGCCTTAAGCATGATGTCGGGGTCATTGCCCGCGTCCCCTTTGACGAGGGGACCTTGACTGGAACACTGACCAAATCGTCAACCTGGCCCAAAGAGGATTGGCGGAGCACCTATTTCGTACCCGAAAATCTGCACGCGAGTGTTGAACGAGCCGAGGCGTTGCGGCCTGTGGTTCCCCCGGGGATGACGATGGCCGAGATGGCCCTTCGCTTCACTCTGTCGGAACCGACCGTCGGCACCGTAATTCCCGGTATGCGCTCACTGCGAAATGTCGAAGCGAACATGGCCTGCAGTGACGCAGGACCACTCAGCGCCGAACTCCGTCAACAACTCGCCCAGCACCGCTGGGTCCGTCAACCGACTAGCTGGTCGCAGTGATTGACGACATCCCGATACGGCTCCTCAACACTGAAAAAGAAAACCGCAGCGAACGAAGTCGGGACTCATGGCCAGCATCCAGACTTCGTTTTTTCGCATTCTCTTGCAGAAAATGAAGAGGCCATCCGGACGAGGCCGCTTCCGGACGGCATATTCGTCGTAACCGTACAAGAAGCGAAGCCGATGGGGACCAGAACGACCGAGTCATCCTTGCCCCCATGTTCGACAACCGGTACAACTTGAAAGCGCGTTTCAAACACGCCAACGACGGGCGATTAACTCAGCGGCTAGAGTGCCATCCTCACACGGTGGAAGTCACTGGTTCGAATCCAGTATCGCTCATCAACCAGAAAACCTGACGCTTGCGGATCCCCGCGAGCGTCAGGTTTTTTTGTTGATGACGCTCGCCCGTTTGACCGACACTTTTTGAACATTTTTTCAATGCCTGCGGCCATGAGATCGTGTTGTCGCAAAAACGACACAGACGCAAGCCGTAAAACCAAAAATGATCTCTGAAACGGCGATCATCTCGCCGGAGTCGACCGAGGTAGCGACCGAGGTGTAATTCTGGCCACGATCGCAGGATTTTCCCAATCGTGTGAAACTCGATGGTTCAACGAATCGTAATCGTGCGGCAGAAATCGATGCCATCCAGAAACTGTTCATCGAATCCGCTTGAATCAAACCATCCGGATTGGAAAAACCTTTTTTGGGCGATCACCGCTTCGCGAGACAAAAATCTTCCCTTCGCCTGATCAAGCAATTGACACATAATCCGGGGCCTGCAATTATAACTGCGGGTTCCATAAAATGTTTCGACTCTGTCGAAAGTGTTAGCATGACCTCGTTCAAAATTGAATGTCCGAATTGCGGCCGCATGTACAACTTAGCGGAAAAGTTTCGCGGGCGAAAAGTCACTTGCGCCTCTGAAGCTTGTGGCACATCATTCTTGGCATCACCCCTGCCGGACGAGGAACTCGGCGACCTCAACGAAGAGGATCCCCCAAGTCAAAAGCCTGTTCCCAGCGAACAGCCTGAACACGCGTTACCACCCCCTTTGCAAATGCCAAGAAAAACGGGCTCGAAGCGTCTGGTCATCGTTTTGGCCACTGCATTGGGCGTCATCTTGACCACCGCAATCAGCACGGTGATTTTGATGGGATCTCGTAAAGTTTCGGTTCAGAACCTTGCCCAAACAAAGAGCGAGAAAAAATCAACGAATGAAATATTACGTGAGCAAATCCTCAAATTGCTTGGCCTGACCGATACAACGATTCGGCTCATGAAAGAAACCAGCGATCCTCAGCTTGCTCGTGAATACATTGATCAATGGAGCGCGATACGAAATGGCCTGACAAAAAATGATCAATCCGAACTCGGCCTTGAGGTGATCGAAGGCCAACTCAACGCCATCCATCAACGACTATATCCCCGCAAGACAGGATGGTCCTACCTGACAAGTCATGGTTGGCGAAGTGCTTTAGAGTCGTCTGAAAACGAAGACTCGGTAGACGCCATTCGAATCGCGCAGGGCCAGGTCATGGAATCTTACAAGATTCCCTGGAAGGAAACTCAAATCGCCCAAGGCTTTCAGGAAAAATATGATGAGTTGAGAAAACAAGGTCAGGAAATCGCCGCGACGAGCAAACTCAATAAGGACGGTCTGCCTGCTCCTTTAAGTTCCTCCGAAGCATCCAATTTGATTCGCAGGCTGGAAATTCTTTATGCCAAAGTACCGTACGACACTAGTCTTATAGGTCATGAAACCACAACAGATCCGTTTAAGTGTCCTTCGATATTACATCCAGATCGTTATATTTTTGAATTGGCAGCAAGTGTTATCTATACGAGATCACAAATTCCCCTGTTTGAAGACAACCTTGCCGGAAAAACAAAACTACTCAGCTTCAGTCAACAATATCTTAAAACATTAAGCTTCTTGGAAGAAATCGTTCGGTGATGTTCTTCACCCAAAATCAACAGCCTTTGCACGCTTAATCAATTCCCGAGGCATTCGACCAGGACTCCCAAAAAGGACTCATGCCCCCCACTGCCCCTTGGTGTGAAATCGACGTTGAACGGCATGGTTGCTGCGTACGGAACCCCGACGAAGTTGAATGCGAGCCGTATGCGGGCCCGCTCAATATCCGGCAACCGCTGCTACCTCAGAAGTGGCGATTGTGTTAAGGTTGAGGCGGCGGCGACATTCATCCAGCATGTCTTTCGTTCGGCTCGCACCGCAGCGCGAGACCCCCAGTTCGCGGACTGCCAGCAGACCATCCAAATCGCGGACTCCGCCCGCTGCTTTCACCTGAACGTGCGGTGCCGCATGCTGACGCATTAATCGCAAATCGTCATGAGTCGCTCCACCGGTTCCGTAGCCGGTCGACGTTTTCACCCAGTCGGCACGCAACTCGGAACAAATCCGGCAGAGCTCGATTTTGTGTTCGTCTTTCAAGTAGCAGTTTTCGAAGATCACTTTGACCTTCTGACCGGCAGCATGAGCCACGTCGATCACCCCCTTGATGTCGGCGCGCACAAAGTCCCACTTGCCACTCAATACTTGGCTGATGTTCACCACCATGTCGAGTTCCTCACAGCCATCGGCGATGGCCCGCTCGGCTTCGGCCTGCTTGATGGCGGTGGTATTCCCACCGTGGGGGAACCCGATCGTCGTGCTGGCCTTGACCGTGCTGCCGCGAAGCAGGTCGGCACAACGCTTCAAGGCGTAGGGCATGATGCAGACGCTGGCGACGTCGTAGGCCAAGGCCAAACGACAACCGGCGTCGAGATCCGCTTCGGTCAGCGTTGGATTCAGCAGCGAATGGTCGATCATCTTGGCCATCTCGGAATACGTGTAGTTCATCAGTGTTCGATCCTTTGTTTCCGCGAAAAAAGAGAATGCGTGAAAGCTTACTCAGTTTGATCAGGTTCGTGAGCCTGACGTGGCCGAGATGGCAATATTTTCCTGAGCCAGCGCGATCGCCCCTGCGAGTCCCGCGCGATCGCCAAGCCGCGAATATTCGACGCGCACGTGATCGGTCGGAAACATTCCCACCCGATCTTGAATCACCCGTCGGACTTGCGTGATCAAAATATCACCCAATTCGGCAACCCCACCCCCCAGCACAATCAGTTCGGGATGCAGGATCGTGACCACATTGGCCGCCGCAATTCCGATGTAGGTTGCGGCTTGAACCAGGGCTTCTCGGACCAATTCATCACCGGCATTTGCCGCGATGAGCATTTCACGGGGTGTAACGCGATCGGCGTTCCCGTCAACCAGTTCATGCAGACGCGGAGCCAAGCCGTTTCGTAGCAGTCGCACGCCTTCGCCAATCATCGCAGGGCCGCTGGCCAGGGCTTCCAAACAACCGCGATTTCCGCAGCCGCACCGCGGACCGTCCGGTAAAATCGTTTGATGCCCCAGTTCCCCTGCGGCTCCGAGTGGACCGAGTCGCAACTGGCCATCAATCGCAACCCCGCCGCCGATCCCGGTACCGATCGAGAAGAACGCCATGGTTAACCGCGGCGACGCCTTGCCGTGACCATAGCGCAGCTCACCCAGCGTTGCGGTGCGAACATCGTTGAGCAGCCAGACCGGGCAGCCCAGACGTTCACGAAGTAACGCCGCGACCGGCACGTTGCGCCACTGTGTTGGCATATTCGGCAGAAACTGAGTCGTACCGGTCGAGACATCGACCAGGCCAGGTATCCCCACGCCGATTCCCGCCAGGGAACCGATGTTGCCCCCCTGCGAGATTAACCGTCTTACGAGCGCCGCGATCCGCTCAATCACCGGGACGGGCCCGGCGTGAGATTCGGTGGGAACAGAATCAGTCACGAAAATCTCACCCGTACCGCTCGCCAGAGCGGCCTTGATTGAAGTCCCCCCCAGGTCGACCCCCGCCAGAAATTGACTCAACTGGCACCTTCCTTAAATCAGCGGAACGATGTCTGATCATCATCGCCCAAGGTTTCGTATGTCTCGCCCGCAACACGCTGTTTCTCGGCGAAGCTTACCAGCGAACGCACGTCACCGTCGATGATGCTGTTGCAGATGCTGTCGCAGAGGATGTTGCAAAACGTACGCCTTCTCGACTTCTCAGGGGACGCGGCACGTGCTTGATCACCGGCGGTTTCAATCTATTCCCAAGGGAATTTTGGTGCATCAGGGTCCAACAGTGTTTCGAGATCCTCCGTGACCTTGTCACATCTCTTTACGAGATCGGGACGATCGATCGCGAGATTGGCCAGGGTTTCCGCAAATCGATCGCAAGCGGGATCGATCAACGCATCGGCCAGCGAGGAATCCGTCGATTCCAAGATCTCGCGAAGATTGCCGAACTCGCGATTGAGTTTATCGATCTGGTGCCGTGTTTCGGGAGAAACCGATCCCGCATCTGCACCGGCACGCAATCCCACAATAAGCTCCGCCAAATGGCAGCCGACGCGATAGACCCGGATCCCCAGCGGCACGTCCGTTTGGCCTTTCAGTGAAAAACTCGCCGACCAAATCGTATTGGAACCATCCTCGTCAGGTTGGGAACTCGCCACGCCAAGACGCTCGCGCTCTTCCATTTCGGCATTGAAGCGGCGTCGGAATTCCTCGCTTTCGCGTTGTTCTTGATCCCATTTTTCACGCGTCTGGCAGAATATGTCAAAGGCAAACTCAGCATCCATATTACTACCATCATAATGCCAGAACCCCGGCCTCGATGATTCGCTC
>Ga0114978_10000329_pt1 | contig 39583 bp, 34 predicted proteins | sample S_140212_EF_Meta_FD_87027 | JGI IMG/M metagenome (GOLD analysis project Ga0114978, IMG submission 87027) | Freshwater microbial communities from Lake Simoncouche, Canada to study carbon cycling - S_140212_EF_MetaG | ecosystem: Environmental > Aquatic > Freshwater > Lake | place: Lake...
GGACGCGCGCACGCCCTTGCGTATCGTCATTTGCCACAGGCCAAAGCCTTCTTTGCGTGCACCATTGAAATCGGTGGTGCGACCATAGCCCAGCGCCTCACCGGCTTTGAGGAAGCGCTCGCACAGCGGGTGCACCTGGTCGGCAAAGTCGCTGACCGTCAATTCGCCCCCAGCACCGTGGTGCTCGGACGCGCCCCAGACGTGGTCTTCGGACTTTTTGAAGTAGGGCAGCACATCGTTCCAGCCCCAGCCGGGGTTGCCCGCGTCGCGCCACTCGTCATAGTCGGCGTGCTGGCCGCGCATATAGACCATGGCGTTGAGCGAGCTGCTGCCGCCCAGCACCTTGCCGCGCGGCCAAAACGAGGTGCGCCCTCCTAATGCGGCGTCGGGCTCGGTGGTGTACATCCAGTTGTATTTGGGGTCAGAAAACGTCAGGCCGTAGCCCAGGGGTACCTGGATCAGCGGGCTGCGGTCCGAGCCGCCGGCCTCTAACAGCAGAACTTGGTCTTTGCCGCTGGCGCTCAGGCGGTTGGCCAGTACGCAACCGGCCGAACCGGCGCCGACGATGATGTAGTCGAATTCGTTCATGGGCTAGGGGGTTGGCGCTGGGGGTGTGGGAATAAGGTGATCGAGGCCGGTCTGACAGCGATGGCAAAGTCTGAACGCATACTATGCAATGGATTGGATGCTATCAATGCGTTCAAATAAAGTAATTGCCCAATAAAAGTGCGCCGCCATGTCCTTCGAACAACTGATTTCCACCGCCAGCCTGGGCGACGGCAGCAAGCCCAAGTACCAGTCGATTGCCGAAGACCTGGCCCAGGCCATTTTGAACGGCCAGGTGCCCATGGGCGAAAAGCTGCCGCCCCAGCGCAACCTGGCGCACCGCTTAGGCGTGACCACCGGCACCATCAGCCGCGCTTACGCCATTTTGGAGCGCCAGGGCTTAGCCACCGCGCGGGTAGGCGATGGCACCTATGTGCGCTCAGTCGAGCATGTGCCCGCCAGTGAATCATCCGACCACCAGCAGCCCATCGACCTGGCGCACAACGTGGCCATGGTGGGGGATGAGTCCGCTGCGCTGCAAACCGCCTTCCAAAGCCTGACCACCGACCCCGAACTCATGCGCCAGGTGCTGAGCTACCAAAGCGAGACCGGCATGCGCCGCCACCGCGAGGCCGGCGCCCAGTGGCTGCGCCGCTTTGGCACCAGCGGCCAGTGGAACCGGGTGATGGTGACCCACGGCGCCCAACACGGCCTGGCCTGTGTGCTGCGCACCGTGGCGCGCCCGGGCGACGCGGTGCTGACCGAGTCGCTCAGCTACCCCGGTTTGCAGGCGCTGGCGCGCTCCATGCGGCTGCAGCTTATCGGCATCGAGACCGACGAACACGGCATGGTGCCCCAGGCGCTGGAGCGCGCAGCCAAGACCTTTGACACCAAGTTTGTTTATTGCGCCCCCACGCTGCACAACCCTACGGGTGCGACCATGTCCATGGCGCGGCGCGAGGCGGTGGCGGCTGTGATGCGCACGCACGGTCTGTTCATCATTGAAGACTGCGTGCACGCTGCCATGCAGGCCAACCCGCTGCCCGCGCTGTCCACTTGGCTGCCCGAGCAGTCGTTTTTGCTGAGCAGCTTTTCCAAGGTGCTGGCCCCGGGCCTGCGCGTGGGCTATGTGGAAGCGGCCCCGGCCTGGCTGAGCAAGTTTGCTGCCAGCATGCGGGCTGATAGCTGGATGGTCGCGCCCCTGCTGCCCGAGATTGCCACCCGCTGGCTAGAAAGCGGCGCCATGGAGGGCCTGATTGCCCAGCAGCGCCAGATGACCGCCCAGCGCCTGGAGCGCGCCTGCGCGGTGCTGCAAGGCCTGGACTTCAAGACCGACCCCGATTTCCCGCTGATCTGGCTGCCACTGCCCGAGCCCTGGCGCGCCGGTCAGTTTGCCGCCGCCCTGCGCCAAGCCGGCGTGCTGGTGCGCACCGCCGACCACTTTGCCGTAGGCCGTTCCCCCGCGCCGCACGCGATTCGCATCAGTCTGAACGCACCGGGGTCGGTGGAGCAGTTGGAGAGTGGCTTGCAGATTCTCAAAGCGCTGATTGACAGTCCGCCTTCGGCGGCGATGGACCCGTAAATGCTTGCATCAGGCGACTGAAGTCAAGTGGGCCAGCGACTGGAGCGATGGCCCTCCCTCGCGCCCGGCCATTGACTTGGCAATGCAACGGTGCTTTTGCCACTTTGGCGCAAGCCCTTGCGCATTATTCGCAGGCCTGCGCTTTTATGTGTCGACAAAAACTGAAAACGTAGACGCGTTGTCTTAACATGTCGATGGCATCGACACATGCCCATTTTGCGGTGAACAAATCAACAACTATCGACATGATTGATCCAATCGCCGTTTGGCGCGCTGACAAACCCTGGAACCACTTGCCTCCTCTGCCCCCTATGGCAGACCTGGAAACCAAGGCTGTACTCAAGCAATGCATCACCGCCCGTGCCGCTCTGGCAGAACTCAAGCAGGCCGCAGAGTTGATTCCGAACCAGACCATGCTGATCAACACCATCCCACTTTTGGAAGCAAAAGACAGCTCGGAGATTGAGAACATCGTCACGACGGCAGACCAGCTATTTCAGTACGCCCAGGGCGGTGATAAGCTGGCCAACGCCGCCACCAAGGAGGCATTGCGCTACCGCACAGCGTTGTATGCAGGATACCAATCACTAGCGGCGCGCCCGCTGTGCACGGCCACCGCCGTCGAAGTCTGCCGCACCATCAAGGGGACTGACCTAGACGTTCGCCGTACCCCCGGCACCCAACTTATCAACGACCGCACCGGTGAGGTCATCTACACACCGCCCGAAGGTGAGGCCTGCCTGCGTGAGCTGCTGGCCAACTGGGAGCGCTTTTTACACACTCAGACGGAGCTGGACCCGCTAATCCGCATGGCTGTAGGCCATTACCAGTTTGAGGCGATTCACCCCTTTGCCGACGGCAACGGCCGCACGGGCAGGGTGCTCAACATCCTGTACCTGATTCAGGCCGATTTGCTGACGCTCCCCATTCTCTACCTCAGCCGTCACATCATTGCCCACAAGGCCGACTATTACCGCCTGCTACTGGACACCACCCGTACCGGCAACTTAGAGCCTTGGGTCATATTCATGCTGCAGGCCGTGGAAGAAACGGCCCAGTGGACCACGCGCAAGATTGCCTCCATTCGCACTCTGGCCGAACACACTACCGCCCATGTGCGTGAGCGCCTGCCCAAGATATACACCCATGAGTTGGTGGACGTGATCTTTGAGCAGCCCTATTGCCGCATTGGCAATCTGGTCGAAAAAAACATTGCCCAGCGCCAGTCCGCCTCGCGCTACCTGAAAGAGCTGGTCGCCATCGGCGTGCTGCGCGAAGTGCAGGCAGGCAAAGAAAAGCTATTCATCCACCCCAAACTCATGCAATTGCTTGGCCGAGATGGCAACGAGTTCACGCCCTACGCTTAAGGCGAACTAGGGTTGTTGACACCCCTTAGCACATCCCCCAGATACTTGCCCCAGTCCTGCACCACCCTGTTGGACGTCACCACAATGGCGCGGCGCAAGATGTAGCGCTGGTGAACGATGGCTTGCAACATCTCTGTCGCTTCATTGGTGGCCCGCCTAGCCAGAAGCAAGTCATCGACCACCAGTAAATCCGACGGCACTCAGTCCTTGAGCAATTGCGCCCTCGCTTTGATGCGCGATTCGGTGCAGCAGCTCAGTGAGTACTTTGGTTGGAAAAGCGGGCCTCAAGTGAGATGAACCCACGAAACCGTGGTTCAGACGGCGCCAGCCCACCACACCGACAAAGGCACGGCCCATAGGCGATCGCCAAAGGGCACCACCTCGCGCCCCGTATAGAGCACGATGCCTCTTTGAAAAATGGCGCCCTCGGTGTCCTGCAAATGGCGCAGGCCTTTGAAGTCTTTGCTGTCCACGGTGGCGCTGGCTTTGACTTCGATGCCGGTGATCTGGCCCTGGCGGTTTTCTAGGATGAAATCGACCTCGATGTGGTTGTGCGTGCGGTAGTGCCACAGCGTGAGCCGCTGGGCCGAAAAGGCCACGTGCTTGAGCAACTCGGTCAGCACCCAGGTCTCTACCGAGCCGCCAGGCAAACCCGGCAGGGCGGCCAGGCCCTGCGCTGTGTGCCCGAGCAAGTAGCTTAAAAGTCCGGTATCGGGCAAAAACACCTTGGGTGCCTTCACCACCCGTTTGCCTGCATTGCGTTCCCAAGACGGCAGGCGCACTACCAAAAACAACATTTCCAGCAGCGCAAAGTAGCGCTTCAGCGTGGTCTGCGGCAGCCGGGCGGTGCGCGAGAGTTCGGCGAGGTTGAGCAAAGAGCCGCTACGCGTGGCCAGCAGTTGCAGCAGGTTGGGGATTTCGGTGAGTTGTTCGATCTGGGCCAGGTCGCGTACGTCCCGCTGCAGCACGGCTTGCACGTAGCTGCCAAACCAGGCCTCCCGGCGCTGCGGCGCACTGCGTGCCACAGCCTCGGGAAAGCCACCGCTGGCCAGGCGTGCCGCCAAGTCGGCGCGGTCGCACGGTGGTATCTGCAGCGCGGCCCAACTGCCGTCAAAAAGCGCATCAGCACGGTTCAAGATGGGTGCGTCGGCCCGCTCTGCGCTTGACAGCGGCCAGAGCGACAACACCTCCATGCGCCCGGCCAGAGAGTCGGCAATACCGGGCAGCAAGAGCACATCAGCCGACCCGGTGAGCAAAAAGCGACCGGGTTCGCGCGCACGGTCCACGGCGGCTTTGATGGGCAAGAACAATTCGGGTGCGCGTTGTACCTCGTCGAGCGTGACTCGGCCTTGCAAGCCATTGATGAACCCTGCGGGGTCGCTTTTGGCTGCGGCCAAGATGGCGCTGTCGTCCAAGGTGATGTAACGCCGCGCTACGGCACAGCTTGCGGCTTGCACCAGCGTGCTCTTACCACTTTGGCGCGCGCCGTTGACTAGGACAACCGGCGTGTCTTGAAGTGCGGCGGCGAGAGGCAGTGCGATGTGGCGGATGTGCATTCCGGGTATTTTTGTGGATGAAAATCAACCATTCTACGGACGATTTTAATGAATTTTCTAAAACTATTTTTAGCATATCTGCCTTGTTCGCAGCGTTGGCGCATGGCATTCGCATCAGCCTGAACGCCCCGGCCTCGATGGAGCATCCAGAAGTCGGCTAGCACATCCTCAAAGCACTTATCGACAACCCGCCGTCGATGGCGATGGATGCTTAGCGCCCCACCCAGCCTCCGCACACCGGAAACACCTGCCCTACAAAGCAATTGGCCGCGTCGCTCGCCAGATAGGCGGCAAATTCGGCGTCCTCACGGGCGCCGACCAAACGCCCTAGCGGCACCTCGCGGTGCAAGCGTTCCTGAAAGCGCGGATTGGCCTGCACCTCGGGCGGAAAATAGGTGGGGTTGTCCACAAAATTTTGCGCGATGGCGTTGACCTGCACATTGTGGGGTGCCACCTCCACGCCCAACGCTTGCACATAGGCCAGTTGGGCGCCTCGGGCAGCGCTGTAGGTTGAAGCGCGTTTCATGCCGCGCAAGGCAGAGGCGCTTCCCATCAATAAAATTTTGCCTTGGCGTCGCGCAATCATGGCCGGCAGTGCCGCCCGGCACAAACGCGGCAGGGGATGCACGAGCGCGGCAAAGGTGTCTTCCCACTCGTGCTCAGTCACGGCCGTGGCCAGCGTGGTGGGCGCGGCAATGGCCAGGTTGACCACCACAATATCCAAGTGGCCCGCTGCCCCGACGATGTCCGCTGGCGCGTCGGCATCGCGCAGCAAGTCGGTATTGGCAAGCACTATGGCACCGTGTTCGGTAAAGACCCGGCACAGCTCAGGGCCCATAAATTGGTCCGCGTGGGTGATCAGGACCCGCTTGCCAGCGAGGTTTTGGTAGGACATCTGTTCTCCTTTGGTGGGCGATGGGTGGGCGGCGCGTCAAGAGTAGCCCCGCATTTCTGCAGCAAATACGCGGGGCCGGGACATTGTGGGCCCAAGCGCAGCGGCCCGCGTGCGCACTGTGCACCGCCGTGCCGAGCCCTGCGCCCGATCGGCATGGGTGATTTACCCTATTGCAAGCAGGGATATTGACGCCTAAGCTGGGCGCCATGAACGCCAACCCCAAGCCTTTGGACGCAGAACCCGCGCCCTACGAGCCGCCGCCGCCCCTTGTGCTGGGCAATGAGATTGCCGTGCTGCAGTGGCGCGACCCCCTGGTTTGGCTGGGGCGTGGTTGGCAGGACGTGCGCCAAGCCAAGGGCACTGCGCTTTTTTATGGCCTGTGTTTTTGGGCCATGGCCGTGCTGCTGGCGGCGGTGTTTCGCAGTTCGCCCGAATTTGTAATCTCCATGGCCTCGGGCTGTCTTTTGGTCGGGCCGTTTTTGGCCATGGGTTTGTACGATGTAAGCCGCTGCCACGAGGCTGGGCGCACCCCGCAACTGGGTCATTCGCTGACCTGCTGGAGCGCCAACCTGCGCAGCATGGGCTTGCTGGTTTTGGTGCTGATCGTGTTGGAGTTGCTGTGGGGGCGTGCGTCTTTGGTGGTATTTGCTGTGTTTTTTAACACCGGCATGCCGTCTACCACCGGAGTGATTGAGGCGGTGTTCAATATCGACAACTGGGAGTTTTTGATCGTGTACCTGGTGGTGGGCAGCGGCTTTGCCGGCCTGGTGTTTGCCACCGCCGCAGTGTCCATTCCCATGATTCTGGACCGCGATACCGACGCCATCTCGGCGGCCATCACCAGCTTGCAGGTGGTGTTTACCAACTTGGGCGTCATGATTTTGTGGGGCGCGTTGTTGACGGCGCTGGTGCTCATTGCGCTCTTACCCTGGGGCGCGGGCCTGCTGTTGGTGGGTCCTTGGTTGGGTCACGCCACCTGGCATGCCTACCGGGGTAGCGTGCGCTGGCCCGAGGGCGCTAATCCTTCGCCGGAAACAATGTCAGCGCCAGCTGGGCGGGCGAATACACCGTAACACCGTCCCCGCTTTGGCCATAGGCGGGCCCAAAGTGCGTGCGGTCTCCGGTAACCAAGGCGCTGCAGCGCAGGGCGATGGCAGCGAGCAGGACAGGGCGGTCTTTTTCGGACAGCCATTGCAAGGTGGGAGAAGCATTTGGCAGGTGCTGCACCGGGCTTACTTGCATCTGTTCCAGCAGTGCCTGCAAAAACTCCAGTGCGTCGGCCTGGGCTTTGCTGGCCAGGTTGCGGCGCGCTTCTTCTGCAACATAGGCGTCGGCAACCAGGCTGTGACCGCCCGCTTGCAGAGCCTGCACCAATTGGCGAATCGCACCAGCGGAGCAGGCAGCAGAAAACAGGATATTGGCGTCCAAAAAAATGCGCATGCGCAGTTGCCTGGCAAATCAGGCTTGGCCTGGCAGTCTCAGCCCAGGCAATACAGCGGCGAGCTCGGCCTCGGCTTGCTCAAATTCCGCAAGGCGCTGATCGGTGTACATCTCCAGCGGCAAAGTAATGGCCGGGCGCAGCAAAAGCCCTTGTGGCGTGGTTTCGGCAATCAAGGGGTCGTCGGCCTTGAGCCCCATGGCTTGGCGTAATTTGGCGGGCAGCGTGACCACGCCGCGGCTGTTCATAGTGAGTATGGCTTGCATGGTTGCAGTTTATCGGCATTGCTGTAATTCAGCAATAGTGCGAATGCGTGGTTTTCCTTCAGCCTGGGCAAGCCTGCCCCGTGTACCCTCAGTCCCCATGCCAGAAACCCCTTCCGATAACCTTTCCGACACCTTTCCCACCGCCTCGCCCCCGCCCCACGCCGTCTCTCGCCTGCGCGCCGCCCGTCTGGCGCGCAGCTCCAAACCCTTTTTGGCGCGCGGCGGTATCAAGGGCGCGCGTTGCCCTGGCTGTCGGCTGGTGCCCAGCCATTGCATGTGTGCGCTGCGCCCTTGGGTGCCTTCGCGCGCGGGCATCTGTCTGCTGATGGCCGATATTGAGCCGCTCAAACCCAGCAACACCGGCTGGCTGATTGCCGATGTGGTGGCCGACACGTTTGCCTTTGGCTGGGCGCGCACCGAAACCGACCCCGCGCTCTTAGCCCTGTTGGCCGACCCGCAATGGCAACCCTATGTGGTGTTCCCAGGAGAATTTGTGCCGCCCGAGCGCGTGGTGCACGCGGTGGCGCAGCAGGCGAACGGCCAGTGCGGCAAAAGACCGTTGTTCATCCTGCTGGACGCCACCTGGGCCGAGGCGCGCAAGATGTTTCGCAAAAGCCCCTACCTGGACGCGCTGCCGGTGCTGAGCCTGGAGCCGACGCAGATTTCGCGCTACCAGCTGCGCCGCTCCCGCCGCGACGACCACTTTTGTACCAGCGAAGTCGCCGCCCTGTGTCTGGAACTAGCCGGGGAAGCCCACGTCGCCCAGACGCTGGAGGCCTATCTGGACGTCTATACCCACCACTATTTGCAGGCTAAACAGCAGCTGCCGTTTGACGCAAACGGCATTGCGCATGTAAGGCTGCGGGATTTGGGGTCGAGTGTGCCTTCGTAACTGCGCAGGCCTTAAGCCGCGACCTCGGCAATCATCTCAATCTCCACGCACGCGCCCATGGGGATTTGTGCCACGCCAAAGGCGCTGCGGGCGTGGGCGCCTTTGGCGCCAAAGATTTCGCCAATCAGTTCGCTCGCACCATTGGTCACCAGGTGCTGCTCGGTAAAGCTGCCGGTGGAGTTGACCAGGGACATGAGTTTGACGATGCGGGTGACACGGTTGAGGTCGCCCACCGCAGCGTGCAGCGTGCCCAAGAGGTCAATGGCAATGGCGCGGGCGGCGAGCTTGCCTTCGGCGGTTTCCATGGTGGCGCCGAGCTGGCCGGCCCAGACTTTGCCGTCTTTTTTTGCAATGTGGCCGCTCAAGAAAACCAGGTTTCCGGTCTGCACAAAAGGCACATAGGCCGCAGCGGGCGTGGCCACTGGGGGCAGGGTGATGTTCAGGGCGGCGAGGGTGTCGTAAATGTTCATGGCAATCGGGTCCGGGCAAAAAGGGGTGGAAAACGGTTCAAACGAACCAACGCCGCACCGCGTGCAGCGCGCCCCGCATTGTCACCCAGGCCCAGGGCGTTGGGGCAGGGCGCACCGGTCTATGGACGGTAACTGCACCGGGTGTTCGTGCGCAAACCCGGCCGATAAGATCGGTCCATGACGATCGCCAATTCTGTTGTTAACTTCCGATCACCTGCGCTGGGATGGCTGGCCTTGGCGGCGCTTGGCGGCGTGGCAGCGCAATTGCAGCAAGGCGATTTATGGGGCTGGACGGACTACGGTGCGCTGCTGGCCGCGTGTTTGGCCACGGCACTGGGCCAGGCCTGGCTGGTTAACGTGCTGCGCCGGACTGGCCCGTTTGGGTTTGTGCGGGGCGTGCAGTTGGCGCAAGGCATGGGGGCCATCCTGCGCAGCGCGGCCTTGCTCTTGGTCTGCGCGGGCGCCGCCTTCGCCCTGGTCGGTCTGCGCGCTTGCCTGTTTGACGCCCAGCGCCTGGAGCCGGCGCTCGAGGGCCAAGACCTGCAGGTGGTGGGCGTGGTGCGCGACCTGACGCAAAGCAACGCCACGGGCCTGCGCTTTCGCCTGCAGGTGGAATCGGCGCAACGCGGCGCGCAGCCGGTGCAACTGCCCCCGCGCATGGACGTGGGCTGGTACAGCGGCCTGGCGCCCCGGGGCGCAGGCGCCGAGCTGGCCGACTGGGAGCTGCAGCGCCAGCCGCAAGAACTGCGCCCGGGCCAGCGCTGGCGGTTCACCTTGCGCGTCAAGGCGCCGCACGGTAGCCGCAACCCGCAGGGCTTTGACTACGAGCTGTGGCTCTGGACACAAGGCGTGCAAGCCACCGGCTATGTGCGCGCTGGCGCGCGTGACGCCGCACCGGTGTTTTTGGGCGATACCTGGGCCTATCCGGTGGCTGCCTTGCGCCAGCAGGTGCGCGCACGCATCCTGGCGCAGGTGTCCGATCCGCAGGCTGCGGGCCTGATCGCCGCGCTGGTGGTGGGCGACCAGGCGGCCATCGAGCGCGCAGACTGGGACGTGTTTCGCGCCACCGGCGTGGCGCACCTGGTCAGCATCTCAGGCCTGCACATCACCATGTTTGCCTGGGGCGCGATGGCGGTGGTCGGCTGGCTGTGGCGCCGCTCACAGCGCCTGTGCCTGTGGCTGCCCGCGCCTACCGCCGCGCTGACCGGTGGCGTGCTGCTGGCGTTGGCCTATGCGCTGTTCTCAGGTTGGGGCGTGCCCGCGCAGCGCACCTGCGTCATGCTGGCTGCGGTGGCTGCGCTGCGCATGTGGGGCCTGCGCTGGCCCTGGCCGCAGGTGTGGTTGCTGGCGTTTTGTGCGGTGGTGGTCAGCGATCCGTGGGCGCTCTTGCAGGCTGGGTTTTGGCTCAGCTTTGTGGCCGTGGGCGTCTTGTTTGCCAGCGACCCAGGTCGCCAGCGCATTGCCCCGCCCCAGCCTCAACCCCGCCTGCCGGCGGCAGAGGTGGATCCACGCGACAAGCTGGACACGGTGGATATGCAGCAGGTGCCCGACGGCACCACAAGGCTGGTGTGGCAGCGCTGGCTGGAGCGCTTACAAAGTTTGCGCGCTGGCTTGCGCGCGCTGGTGGGCGAGCAGTGGACCATCACCCTGGCGCTGGCACCCTTGTCGGTACTGCTGTTTGGTCAAATGTCGGTGGTGGGTTTGGCGGCCAATTTGCTGGCCGTGCCCTGGGTCACGCTGGTGCTCACGCCGCTGGCGATGTTGGGCGTGCTGTTTGGGCCTTTGTGGGCCCTGGCCGCTTTGGCGGTGGACCCGCTGATGGCGGTCTTGCAAACCCTGGCGGCCTGGCCGGGCGCGGTGCTGGTGTTGGCGGTGCCGCCTTTGTGGCTGGCCGCATTGGCAACGGTCGGCGGCTTGCTGCTGGTGCTGCCAGGTCCCTGGAGTTTGCGGCTCTTGGGTTTGCCGCTGCTGCTGGCGGTGCCACTGTGGCGCGCGCCCGCGCCCGCGGTGGGTGAGTTTGAGCTGCTGGCGGCTGACGTGGGCCAGGGCAACGCGGTGCTGGTACGCACCGCGCAGCACGCGCTGCTCTTTGATGCCGGTCCGCGCTACAGCCTAGAAAGCGACGCCGGCCACCGGGTGCTGGTGCCGCTTTTGCAAGCCACGCAAACCCGGCTCGATCGCCTGGTGCTCAGCCACCGCGACACCGACCATGTGGGGGGCGCTGCCGCGGTGCTGGCCACGCAGCCGCAAGCCGATCTGCTGTCGTCGCTGGCCACCGATCACCCTTTGCTGCTCGGACGCACGGCCCAGCGCTGCGAGGCTGGCCAGACCTGGACCTGGGACGCCGTGCATTTTGAGGTCTTGCACCCGCGCGCCCAAGACTATGCATCCCAGCCGCCACCCAAACCCAACGCCCTGTCCTGCGTGCTGCGCATCTCAGGCGGCCAAAGCAGCGCCTTGCTGGTGGGCGACATTGAACGCGCGCAGGAGGCTGCGCTGCTGGCACGGCTGGGGCAAGCCGATGGTCTTGAGCGCTTGCGCTCCACCTTGCTGCTGGCGCCTCACCATGGCAGCAAAACCTCGAGCAGTGCCGAATTTTTGTCTGCCGTGCAGCCCGCCGTGGTGCTGGTGCAGTCGGGCTACCGCAACCGCTATGGCCACCCCGCACCCGAGGTGATGGTGCGCTACCGGGCGCTCGCCGCCACTTATGTGGCGCCCCAAAGCATGGAAATCATTGATTCGCCCCATTGCGGTGCATTCGCCTGGCACTCTGGCCTGCCCCACAATGGGGTGTGCGCACGGGCGCAGGGGCAGCGCTACTGGCATCACCGGGTGCCGCCGGGCGGCTAAATTGGCCCAAGTCTTGCGTATCAGGTAAAAAAAACAGAAGGTCCCTACCTATGCATACATTTGACGAAATGGTGGCGAACCTGCCTTATGGCGGACTGGCGGATCACACCCAAGTGCGCGCGCATTACCAGGCTTATGGGCAATGGCTCGCTGGCCAGAGTACGCAGACCATGCTGCACCGCCGCGAAGAGGCTGAGATGATTTTTCGCCGCGTCGGCATCACCTTTGCCGTCTATGGCGAAAAAGACGAAGACGGCGCGGGCACCGAGCGCCTGATTCCCTTTGACTTGATTCCACGCATCATCCCGGCCCAAGAGTGGAAATCCATGGAGCAAGGCCTGGTTCAGCGCGTCACCGCCCTGAACCGCTTCATCCACGACGTCTACCACGCGCAAGACATCGTCCGTGCAGGCATCGTGCCGCGCGAGCAGATCGAGCACAACGCGCAGTTCCGCAAGGAAATGGTGGGGGTGGCCGTGCCGCACCAGATTTATTCGCACATCTCGGGCATTGACATCGTGCGCGCGCCCAACGCGCGAGGGCAGGGGGAGTACTACGTGCTAGAGGACAACCTGCGCGTGCCCAGCGGCGTGAGCTACATGCTTGAAGACCGCAAGATGATGATGCGCCTGTTCCCTGCGCTGTTCAACAGCCACCGCGTGGCGCCCATTGCGCACTACCCCGACTTGCTGCTCGAGACCCTGCGCGCCAGTTGCCCGGCCAGCACCGCCGAGCCCACGGTGGTGGTGCTCACCCCCGGCATGTACAACAGCGCTTACTTTGAGCACGCGTTTTTGGCCCAGCAAATGGGCGTAGAACTGGTTGAAGGCCAGGATTTGATGGTCAAAGACAACTTTGTCTACATGCGCACCACGCGCGGACCGCGCCGGGTGGATGTGATTTACCGCCGCGTAGATGATGACTTTTTAGACCCCACCGTATTTCGCTCCACTTCCACCTTGGGTTGCACTGGCCTGCTTGATGCCTACCGCGCCGGCAACGTGACGATTTGCAACGCCGTGGGCACCGGCATTGCCGACGACAAATCGATCTACCCCTATGTGCCACAGATGATTGAGTTCTATCTGGGCGAAAAGCCCATCCTCAACAACGTGCCCACTTTTCAATGCCGCAAGCCCGACGATCTTGCCTATACCCTGGCCCATCTGAAAGACCTGGTGGTCAAGGAAGTGCACGGCGCCGGTGGCTACGGCATGCTGGTGGGGCCGGCCGCCAGCAGCGCCGAGATTGAAAACTTCCGCCAGGCCTTGCTGGCCAACCCGGCGGGCTACATCGCCCAGCCCACTCTCAGCCTGTCCACCTGCCCGACCTATGTAGACAGCGGCATCGCGCCGCGCCACATCGACTTGCGTCCCTATGTGCTGTCGGGAAAAACCGTGCAAATGGTGCCCGGCGGCCTGACGCGCGTGGCCTTGCAAGAGGGCTCGCTGGTGGTGAACTCGTCCCAAGGTGGTGGCACCAAAGACACCTGGATACTGGAGGACTAGCCATGCTCAGCCGCACCGCCGACCATTTGTACTGGATGTCGCGCTACACCGAGCGCGCCGAAAACACCGCCCGCATGCTGGACGTGAACTACCAGACCGCGCTGCTGGGCCAGACCGAGGCGGCAGAAGAGCGCAGCTGGCGCGGCCTCTTGAGCATCAGCGAGTTGCTGCCGGCTTACACCCAGCGCCACAAGGCGGTACGCGCCCGCGAGGTGATGGACTTTATGGTGCGCGACGAAAGCAACCCGTCGAGCATCTTGTCCTGCCTGGGCGCGGCACGCGAAAACGCCCGCGCGGTGCGCGGCACCCTCACCACCGAGGTCTGGGAGACACACAACCAGACTTGGTTGGAAGTGAAACGCCTGGCGTCAAGCGACAGCTTTGAGCGCGACCCTTCGCAGTTTTTTGAATGGGTGAAGTTCCGCTCGCACCTTTCGCGCGGCGTGACCGTGGGCACCATGCTGATGGATGAGTCGCTGCACTTTATGCGCTTGGGCACCTTTTTGGAGCGGGCCGACAACACGGCGCGCTTGGTGGACGTCAAGTTCCACGGGGGCGCCGCCGACTTCATGGATGCCAGCACCGCCAAAGACCAAGAGGGCGACTTCTACCACTGGAGCGCGGTCTTGCGCAGCGTCTCGGCGTTTGAGATTTACCGCAAGGTCTACCGCGACGTGATACGCCCCGAGCGGGTGGCCGAGTTGCTGATTCTCAAGGCGGATATGCCGCGCTCGATGCATGCCTCCTTGGTAGAAGTGCTTAACAACCTCGAGCGTGTGACCAGCGACCCGCAGAGTGAAACCCTGCGCCGCGCCGGCAAGCTGCGTGCGCAGTTGCAATACGGTCGCATTGACGAGATTTTGGCCACTGGCCTGCACGCCTTTTTGACGCAGTTTCTGGACCGCGTCAACGACCTGGGCGTGCACGTGAGCCGCGAGTTTTTGGTGCCGGTCACCTGAAGCGCGGGCCCTTGGGGTCGCGTTAGGGCCGCGCCAGGCTTTGGCGCAAAGCCGCTTCGCGCTCATAGGCGGCTTGCACTTCCTGGCCTAGTTCAATCACGGCCATGGCGTAAAAGCTGCTCCAGTTGTAGCGCGTTACCGTGTAGAAGTTGTCGGTGCCCGCCACATACTGGGTGGGTGCGGCGCCATTGGGCAGCTCGATCAGTGCCAGTAAACCGGGGTGTTGGGCGCCTTTGGCGTCCAGCGCCACGCCTTTTTCCAGTAGAGCTGCTGGGCTCAGGCTGGGCACGATGTCGTTTTGCAGCAGGGCGAGCAAGTCCAGTTTTTGGGGATCGATTTGCACCGGGTAGTGCGTGGGCATGCCGGCCTTCCAGTGAAACGCCGCTAGGTAATTGGCCACCGAGCCAATGGCGTCGGCGCGGCTGCCAAACAGGTCAATGCGCCCGTCTTTGTCAAAGTCCACTGCATACTGGCGCCAGCTTGACGGCATGAACTGCGCTAGGCCCAAGGCCCCCGCATAGCTGCCGCGCACCGTTAGCGGGTCCAGGCCCTGCGCCTTGCACAGGCGCAAAAACTCTTCAAGTTCCTGCAAAAAATAAGCAGCGCGCTGCGTGGCCTTGGGGTGCGCCTGCGGGAAGTCAAAGGCCAGGGTGCTTAGCGCATCCAACGTGCGATAGCCGCCCATGCGCTGGCCGTAAATCGTTTCTACCCCCAGGATGCCGACGATGGCGCTGGCCGCCACGCCGGTCTCGCGCTCGGCGCGTGCCAGGGTATCGGCGTTGAGCTGCCAAAAGCGCACCCCGGCCTGGATGCGCTTGGGCTCAATGACCCGGCTGCGGTACAGCGTCCAGTCGCGCGCCGCGGATGCCTGGCCGGGCGTGACCGCCTTCACCACGCCCGGCAGGCGCTGCGCCTTGCCGATCACACCGCGCACCCAGGCAGGTCGCAGGTGCAGGCGCTCGGCCATAGCGTTGGCGGCTGACATGGCGGCGGGGCTGCTTCGGTAGGTGGTGGCCGGCGCCGTGCGCGCCGGCTTGGCGCTGGTGGCCTGGCCGGCTGGCAGCAGCCAGAGCAAGCCGACAAGAGCGAGGTGGGCAAATGGAGAAGTCAAAGGGCGCAATGGTTTTATGAACGGCAATAAACAGCAGCGCGAGTGCTGGCGCGCACTTAGCCCGCACCGGGGGCGTGGTAAGCTAAATTGCACCAGCAGCCCGCAGCCCGCAGCCCGCAGCCCGCAGCTGGCATCAGAGCTGCATTCGACCATACCTGAAAACCAGCGTACCTCGCACGCAAGCGCCTTGTTTATGCATAAAACCGGTTACTTCTCCCACCCCGCATGCCGAAAACATGAAATGGGCGCGGGCCACCCCGAATGCCCCGAGCGGCTCGACGCCATCAACGACTGGCTCCTGGCCACCGGCGTGCTGGACGCGCTGGAGCAGCATCAAGCGCCGGCAGCGCCCATTGCCGACCTGGAACTCGCCCACGGCCGCATGCACATTGCGGCTCTGCGCGGCCTGACCGACGGCTTGCGGGACGAAATAGAGGCCGGTGGCCCCACCCACGCGCAAATCGACCCCGACACCAAGCTCAATATCTACACCTGGGACGCTGCCCTGTACGCCGCAGGCGCGGCGCTGGCCGCCACCGACGCGGTGATTGCCGGAGAGCTGGAGAACGCCTTTTGCGCGGTGCGCCCGCCCGGCCACCACGCTTGCCGCGACCAGGCCATGGGTTTTTGCTTTTTTAACAATGTGGCCATTGCGGCACGTTATGCGCTGGAGCGCCATGGCCTGGAGCGGGTGGCCATCATTGACTTTGATGTGCACCACGGCAACGGCACCGAAAACATCGTCAGCGGTGACGCGCGCATTCTGATGGCGAGCTTTTTTCAGCACCCGTTTTACCCCTATGGCGGCGCGCAGTCGGACGCGGACAACTTGGTCAACATGCCGCTGCCGGCCTATTCCAAGGGCGACGCAGTGCGCGCCGTGGTGCAAGACCACTGGCTGCCGCGACTGGACGCCTTTGCGCCGCAGATGATCTTCATGAGCGCCGGCTTTGACGCCCACCGTGACGACGAGCTCGGACAAATGGGCCTGGTGGAGGCGGACTACGCCTGGATCACCCGCCAGCTTAAGGGCGTGGCGCAGCGCCACGCACAGGGGCGCATTGTTTCCTGCCTGGAAGGCGGCTACCAGCTCGACGCCCTGGCGCGCAGCGTGGAAGCCCATGTCCGCGTACTGGCCGGTGTTTGAAGCAAGGGTTTTTGAAAGCGCCATTCCATGAGCAGATTGCACAACCCCGCGCCCCAACCCATTGATGACTTTGAGGGCTGGCTGGCAGCGTTTTCGCAGCCCACGGTTGCGCTGGAGCTGGCCACCTTGGTGGGCTGCGTGCTGCTGGCCTGGGCGCTGGTGCGTGCGCTGCGCCAGGCGCTGGGGCGCGCCGAGCGCTCCATCTTGTTTGGCCGCAAAGACATTGACGGCGTGCTGTTTCCGATGCTGCTTTTGTGCCTGGGTTTTGGCGTGCGTGCGGTACTGGACCGGCAAATCAACGTCGCGGTGCTCGATGTGGCGGTGCCGGTGCTGCTGGCGCTGGTGGCCATACGCACCGGCGTCAAGGTGTTGCAGATTGCTTTTTCGCAGGCCCGCTGGGTGCGGGCGCTGGAGCAGACTATTTCCTGGCTGGCCTGGCTGGCCCTGGTGTTGTGGGTCAGCGGCGTCTTGCCTGCGCTCTTAAACGCGCTCGACCAGATCAGCTGGAAAGTGGGTAACTCCCATTTGTCGGTGCGCAACATGATTGAGGGGTTGCTGACCGCCGGCGTGGTGCTGATCCTCACGCTGTGGATGTCGGCGGGTATTGAGGCACGCTTGTTGCGCTCTGCTACGGGCGGCGAGCTGTCCTTGCGCAAGGCGCTAAGCAACGCCACCCGCGCCTTGCTGCTGTTCGTGGGTTTGATCGTGGCACTGTCGGCGGTGGGCATTGACCTGACGGCCTTGTCGGTGCTGGGCGGCGCGCTGGGCGTGGGCATCGGATTTGGCCTGCAAAAGGTGGCGGCCAGCTACGTCAGCGGCTTTGTTATCCTGACCGAGCGCAACCTGCGCATTGGCGATTTTGTGAAGGTGGAAAATTTTGAGGGCATGATCACTGAGATCAATGCCCGCTACACGGTGGTGCGTGCGCAAACCGGGCGCGAATCCATCGTGCCCAATGAGATGCTGATCAGCACCCGGGTCGAAAACCTGTCTCTGGCGGATGCAGTGGTGGTACAAATCACGCAGGTGCTGGTGGCCTTGGACAGCGATGTCCGCGTGGTGATGGACTTGCTCACGGCGGCGGCGCAGGCGCAACCCCGGGTGTTGAAAGACCCGGCGCCCTCGGTGCAGCTGTCGCAGTTTGCCGCCGACGGGATGGAGTTCACGCTGGTTTACTGGATCGATGACCTGCCCAACGGTCAAGGCAATTTGCGCTCGGACGTCAACTTGGCGGTGTTGCAGGCGCTACGCGGCGCCGGCATTGTGATGGGCGTACCGGCCCGTGCGAGCCCGCCAAACGCCAGTGCGCAGTCGTCCTTCCTGGTCTGAGAGTGGTGTCTTGCATATCGGCTTCTGGCATGCAGGCTAGAAGCACAGTACACTTGTGTATTGAGCATTTCCAGAAGAGTGCCCAGAAGAGTGCTGAGGCAAGATTTTGCGGTGCGAGCTGTGCGACTGTGTTTAAGTAAAGGGAGAGTGTTGTCATGACTGATCTGGTAGTACGAAAACTGTTGGTGGACTTGAACACGCCGTTTGTGGCGCGCTGGAACGGGGGCGACGCCTTTCGCTCGGCTTTTTTCAACGCCTTGTCTATGAGCTTTCCGGTAGGCGAGCAGTTCTTCATGGACTCGGTGCGCGCCGGTTTCAAGACATTGCCCGAAGAAAAACGCGCGCAATTTGCCACCGAAGTGCAGGGTTTTGTGGGCCAGGAAGCCACACACCGGCGCATCCACGCACTTTTTAACGGCCACCTAGAGCGCATGGGCTACGCCAACACCATTGCCGATCGTTCCACGGCACGCATCAAAAAGCAGGCGCACTTGGACCCGCGCATGCACGTGGCAGGCACCGCCGCCACAGAGCACTTCACCGCCTTGTTTGCCGACTGGATGCTGCGCCACCCCGAGGCGCTCGAAGGCGCTGAAGAGCGCCTGCAAACCCTGTGGCTGTGGCACAGCGCCGAAGAGTCCGAGCACCGTAGCACCGCCTTTGACATCTACCAAGCCATGGGCGGCAGCCATTTATGGCGGGTGCGGGTGTTTCGCTACGTGAGCTTTATCTTCATGTGGGACCTGCTGCGCCAGACCGTGCGCAATCTGTGGCACGACGGCGCCCTGTTCAGCGTCAGCACCTGGCGCAGCGCCGCCAAACTGCTGTTTTCCAAGGATGGCATGTTGCGCGGCAACATGGTGCATTGGCGCGACTACCTGCGCGAAGACTTTCACCCCGAGCAGCACGACGCTAGCCGTTCGCACGCTTGGTTGCGTGACAACACGCGTCATTTCACCCCTGTATCAACCCCGGTGGCTGCCTGATCCAAGCGGCCTTTCATGGCATACCACGCAAGCCTCCTTGGCGCGGTAATCGCGCTCTTTGTGTTTTTTGTCTGGTGGTATGGCGGCAACGGCGCGCCCATGGACGCAGCCACCAAAGCAGGTCTCTTGGAGACCCTGCGCCAGCGACTGCAAGGGACGCCGGGCGAGGGCTTTTTGGACGAGGCGCAGCACTTGTTGGCCAGCGACGACGGTAAAGAATTTGTGATGCACAACTGCGTGCGCTACCGCCCCAAGGCCTTGTACCCGCCGGGCTACCCCTATAGCGACGACCCGCGTGAGGCCGACAAGCGCTATGGCAAAGCCATCATTCCGTACCTGCTGCGCCGGGCCTGCTTGCCGGTGTTTATTGCCAAGCGCAGCGGGCGTTTTATTGACTGCGAAGGCGTGCCCGACTGGCATTACGTGGCCATGGTGCGCTACCGCAGCCAGCGTGACTTTTTTAACTTTGTTCTGGCTATTGGTGCAGCCGGGGTGGATGTGCACAAATGGGCGGCCATTCAGGATACGGTGGTGTTCCCGGTCAAACCGCTGGTCAGCCTGATCACTGTGCGGCTCGCAGTGGCGGTCTTGCTGACGCTTTTGACCGCGGCCTTGTGGGGTTTTGCATGATCGATTTACCCGTCGCATTTAAGGGTGCGCCCGGCTCGCCCTACACCCGCAAGATGATGGCGCTCATGCGCTACCGCCACATTCCCTACCGTTATCTGGTGGGCACGGCGGCCGACAAGGTCGGCATGCCCAAGGCGGCGGTAGAACTCCTGCCGACTTTTTATCTTCCAAATGCAGAAGGTACGCTTGAAGCGGTGACCGACTCGACCCCCCTGATTCGAAGGTTGGAGCAAGAAGTCGCCGGACGCCACGCGCTGCCAACCGACCCTTTGCTGGCCTTTATTGACGCTTTGCTGGAAGACTTTGCCGACGAGTGGGTCACCAAGGCCATGTTTCACTACCGCTGGAATTTCGCCGAAGGCATTGACAAGGCGGGTGACATCCTTCCCCCGCACTTTGTGGGTGTGAGCGCGGATGAGGCCTTGCTCGATGCCACCAAAGCGTATTTTTCGCAGCGCCAAATTGCACGTCTGGCGGTGGTGGGCTCCAACGACCAGACCGCCGAAATGATCGAGGCCAGCTACCTGCGCCTGGTGGAGCTGCTTGACGCCCATTTGCGGGTTCAGCCGTTTTTGATGGGGCAGCGCCCCGGCGCCAGTGACTTTGGGCTCTACGGCCAGTTGTCGCAACTGGCGCATTTTGATCCGACCTCGATGGCGCTGACACTCAAGCGCTCGCGCCGGGTGTTTGCATGGGTAGAGCTGGTGGAAGACCTCTCGGGCCTGGAGCCGCAAAGCAGCGACTGGGCTTCGGGCGACGCGCTGCAGCCCACGCTCTTGGCCTTGTTACAGGAACTCGCCCAAGGCTATATTCCGGTGCTGCTGGCCAACGCGCGCGCGCTTGCCCAGGGTGAAAAGCAGGTGCATGTTCAGTTGCCCGCCGGGCTTTGGCAGCAAGGCGTGGTGCCTTACCAGGCCAAGTGTCTGCGCTGGCTGCGCGCGCAGTTTGCGGCGTTGGACGTCAAGCAGCAGGCCAGCGTCCGGCAGATCCTGCAAACAGCGGGCATTGCGGACGTGATCGACGACACGCTTTAGCCGCGCGCGGCCCAAACACAGAAAACGCGCTTGTAGCGCTGGAGATTTCCCCATGAAAACCCACCACAAGCTTGGCCTGGCAGTCGCTGCGCTGATCACCTTGGGCGCCCTGGCCTATGGCAACCGTATTTACCTGTTGCAGTATTCGCTGGGTTGGTATACCGACATCCGCTATCCGCGCGACGCCTACAAGGAGACGCCCTGGATACAGGGACCACAGACGGCAGACACGCCGCTGGCGCAACGCCCGCCCAATATCATTTTCATCCTGGCCGACGACCTGGGCATTAACGACGTATCCACCCACGGCGGCGGGCACACGGCGGAGGGTGTGCCCACGCCCAACATCGATGCCATCGCACGCGATGGTGTGCGCTTTGACCAAGGCTACGCGGGCAGCGCTGTGTGCACCGTCTCGCGCGCAGCGCTGCTGACTGGGCGCTACCCGTGGCGCTTTGGCGTGGAGTTCACGCCCACACCAGGCGCGCTGTCGCGTGTCGCGGCGGAGTTGTACACAGACACCAAGCGCGCCCATCCGGTGCTCATTGACAAGGTCGCTGCGGGCCAGGCCAAAGACTTCAACGACTTGGGCATGCCGCCGTCTGAAATCACAGTAGCCGAAGCCCTGAAAGCGCGCGGCTACCACACCATGCACATCGGCAAATGGCACTTGGGCAGCACGCCAGAGATGCGCCCGGGTAACCAGGGCTTTGATGAGAGCGTGTTCATGGAAAGCGGTTTGTACCTGCCTCAAAACGACCCCCGCGTGGTCAATTCCAAACAGGAATTTGACCCCATAGACAAGTTTCTCTGGCCCAATATGCGCTTTGGCGTGAGTTACAACGCCGGAAAATGGTTTGAGCCCAACAAATACCTCACCGACTACTTTACTGACGAGGCCGTTACGGCCATCCGGCGTAATAAAAACCAGCCCTTCTTTTTGTACCTAGCGCATTGGGGCGTACACACGCCACTGCAAGCCAGCAAGGAAGACTACGACGCGCTCTCCAATATCCCCGACCACCGCCGGCGCGTCTATGCGGCCATGGTGCGCTCGGTAGATCGCAGCGTGGGCCGTGTGCTGCAAACCCTCAAGGACGAAGGACTGGATAAAAACACCATGGTGGTTTTTGCCAGCGACAACGGCGCGCCCGGCTACACCGGCATCCCCGACGTCAATCGCCCTTACCGGGGCTGGAAGCTCACCTTTTTTGAAGGCGGTCTGCGCGTGCCCTATGTCGCCAAATGGCCAGGCCATATTGTTGCGGGCACCCAGTACCGGCAGCCCGTCTCCAACATCGACATGATGCCCACGCTGGTGGCCGCCGCCGGTGGAAAAATGCCGACGGATCGGCCGATCGATGGTGTCAACTTGCTGCCCTTCCTGGGAGCCACGCCCCAGTCGCAGGCCGGACGCACCTTGTTCTGGCGCGACGGCCCCTACCGCGCTCTGCGCCACCAGCAATGGAAGCTGATTTCGGCCGATTTGCCGGCCAAGGACTGGCTGTTCAACCTGTCCGCCGATCCGACCGAAAAAGTCAACCTCGCAGCAACTGAACCGCAAAAGCTGGCCGAACTCAAGGCCGAGCTGGCGGCCCACCATGCCAACATGCCTGCGCCACGTTGGGCCTCATTCATCAGGATGCCGATCAACATCGACAAAACGCTGAACCAGCCCGACGCCCCCAGCGACGAATACACCTACTGGAGCAACTAGCCCATGGTCTGCGGGGCAAAAGACCGGCGTGTCCTGCGGTGAAAATCAGGCCGATGGCAATTTCTTTTTTTACTTCCTCCAAGCACCGTTGGCTTGCACTCGCGCTCTCGGGCGCTGCGCTGCTGGCGCTGGCCGCCTGGTTGCTGTGGTCCGCACAACGCAGCGAGCAGTTGCGCCACCAAGAGCGACTGGCTTGCGCGCTGCCGCCGCAGCCCGTCGGCGCACCGCACCCTGGCAGGGTCTGGGTGCCCGCCGGTACTTTGTCCTTGGGCGACACGGTGTACCCGGAAGAACTACCGATCCGTACGCTGCCCGTGGCGGGCTTTTGGTTGGACCGCACTGAAGTGAGCAACGACCAGTTCGCCGCCTTTGTGCAGGCCACTGGCTACCGCACCGTGGCCGAGCGCGCGGTGGACACCAAATCCCACCCCGAATTACCGCCCGAAATGCGCCTGCCCGGCGCGGTGGTTTTTATCAGTCCGACCAGCCTGTCTGGCCAGGGCAGCGCCACGCAGTGGTGGCGCTATGTGGCTGGGGCCGACTGGCGCCATCCCGGTGGTCCGGCCACCAGCATTGAAGGGCGCGGCGCCTTTGCCGTGGTCAACGTCACCATTGAAGACGCCCAAGCCTATGCGCGCTGGCAGGGCGCTGTCATTCCGTCCGAGGCGCAGTGGGAATGGGCGGCGCGTGGCGCGCAAAGTGCGGTGGTCCCAGCGCACGAGCAACCCGCCCAGGCCAATACCTGGCAGGGTCTGTTTCCGGTAGCCAATTCGGCAGCCGACGGCTTTGTGGGCCTGGCGCCCGTGGGCTGCTTTGCGCCCAATGCCCTGGGCCTGTTTGACATGATTGGCAACGCCTGGGAACTCACCCGCGACGCCTACTCGCCCAGTCACGCGGTGTTGGCCGCTGACGATGGTGCCGATCCAGGCCCGGGCAGCGTGCGCCCCGCGGGCAGCGCGGCCATGGGTCAGCACGTCATTAAAGGGGGATCGTTTTTATGCGCGCCCAACTACTGCATGCGCTACCGCGCAGGCGCCCGCCAGGCGCAGGACGACGATCTGGCGGTCAGCCACTTGAGTTTTCGAACCGCGCTGATGGCGCCTGGGCCTTGAAGGGCGTGCCCCCCACGGGGATCTAGCGCTTGAATTTTCCGTTTGCGCTGATGATGGACAGGTCGGTGAAGTCAAGCCCCGTGTGATCCGTGGCAGAGTAGCTAATCTCTAATCCTCCGATGTCGAATTTGCGCATGCCTTCCAGGGCGGCTTGTATGCTGCTTCGTGTAGGTTTTGCACCCGCCTTGCGCAAGGCTTCAACCAGAACCTTTGCCGCCGCAAACCCTTCAAGCATGGCCGGGCTGATATCGCCCAGACCTTTGGCCTTGGACAACTCTTGGGCCTGTGTGACCAAGGCGTAGCCTGCGGAGCGCTCATAAGGAAAAACCTGGGTCACGATCATGCCCGGCGCGTGATCCCCCAGGCTCTTGATAAAGCCGCTCGACGCGTTATTGGACAAGGTGACTATCTGCGCAGTCGAGCCCGCCGCGCGAAACGCTGTGACTGCGTCCACCACGGCTTGGCCCGACGCCACCATGATGATGGCCTGTGCATTGGCTTGCAGGACCTTGGCTGCAATGGGCGCGAAGTCTGGCTTGCTGCGATCGAATTTTTCTAGGAACGTGGCGGAAAGCTTGCCTGCGGCAAAGCCTTTTTGCGCACCCTCCACGCCGTCGGCGCCAAAACTGTCATCTGCATAGACCAGTCCGATCCGCGTAAACCCCGTGGAGGTCAAGTGGCCAATGGCTTTTTCAACCTCACGTTGGTAGGTTGCCCGCACATTGAATACATGGGTCTGGACCGGTTGGTGCAGCACCATCGCGCCGGTAGACGGGCCAATGAGTGGCACGCCGTATTTGTTGAGGAAGGGCACAATGGCTTGGGTATGGGGGGTGCCACGGGTCAGAAACATGGCAAGCACTTGGCGATCTTCGATAAGCTGGCGGGCGTTTTCGCCAGCCAGCTTGGGGTCGAACTTGTCGTCCAGGGAAACCAGTTCAATTTTTCTTCCCCTGATGCCTCCCTTGGCGTTTATTGCGTCAATGTAGAGCATGGCCCCTGCGGTGGTTTCTTGCACGCCAGCGCTCACCGGGCCACTAAATCCAGCAGTTTGCCCCACCAGGATTTGTGCGTGGCCAAGGTGCGTCAGCGTTGCAAAGGCGAACGCCGCGCACCAAGCGTAGGTCCTTTTCATGTTTTGTCCCCAGGGATGTTTTATTAATTGCCAATACTGTAACAGTACGAACTACCGGGGGAGCGCAGCCTGATGGGCCTGCCTTGCGTCCATAACGGCGAAGTCCGATCGCGTGATTTGTTTGGCCGCAAGGTCTGCCACAGTGGCAGTGCCCGCTTAATGGGCCTGCGGCTTGATCAGGTAGCGACCGATGATCTCGGTCAGGTACTGCTTGGTTGGGTGCGCGGATTGCGGTCGGCTCAGCGCCTGGAAGCTACCCACAATCGCCAGATAAAACAGGGACGCCAGGTCGATGGCAGTTTTGGCATCTGGCGCAATGCGTGCGAATTTGCCCGCAAACAGCGCCATGCGGGCCTGGTCCACTTCCAGCAGCATGGCAGCAACGGCAGGGTCGCGCCGGCCCAGGCCGCGCAAGGCGAGTTCGAATCGCATATTGCTCAAGTCGACGCCCCCATGGGCCAGGGCGGCGTCGAGCAGCTGTTCCAAGTCTTTGACCGGATCTTCACTGCTGGGCTGCTGCAGTCGTTGGTTGCTGGCGGATTCTGCGGCGCGCCAGCGTTCGAGCAGCGCGGTGATCAGTTCGGCGTGGTCCTTGAAATGCCAGTAGAAGCTGCCACGCGTTACGCCCAAGGTGTCTGCCAGCACCAACACGCGCACGCCATCGAAACCATGCTCTACAGCTGCCGCAAAGGCGGCGTCTAGCCAGTCGTCACGGTTCAGGCGGGCGGCCCCGGCCGGCGCGGGCGAAGTTTTGTGGAGAACGGTGGAAGGTACCATTTGTGTTGGTGAGGCGGGGCAGTCTTAGATTGTCGCGCAAACGATAGGCGAGCTGAGCCCGGAGCAGATCCGCGTGCTACATTGGTCTGGAGAATACACTAGTGTATGGACCTCTGGGCATCGCTTTGCGGCTGACGTCATTCTTGAAGGATTCGTGATGAAAAGTTTTCCATTGGCCCTGGCGTGTGCTCTGATGTTTGCGGGGCTTGTGCTGGCTCCCAGCACGGGTCTGGCGGCGGTGTCAGCAGTGTCTGTCACTGCGTCCCCGCGCCCCAACATCGTGGTGCTGGTGGCCGACGACTGGGGTTTCTCCGACCTGGGCGCGTTTGGCGGTGAAATCGCCACGCCGCACCTTGATGCACTGGCAAAACGTGGCATGCGCTTTTCCAACTTCCATGTGGCGGCCTCGTGTTCGCCCACGCGCTCCATGTTGCTCACCGGCGTGGACAACCACCGCAACGGCGTAGGCAATCTGCGCGAAGCCATGCCCACCGAACACTTGGGCAAGCCCGGCTACCAGGGCTCGCTGGCAACGAACGTGGTGACCGTGGCGTCGCTGCTGCAAGACAGCGGCTACCGGACCTATATTGCAGGTAAGTGGAACGTGGGTTCTGAACCCTACAACCTGCCTAACCGGCGTGGCTTTGACAAGTCCATTGTGCAGGGCGACACCGGATCGGACAACTGGGAGCCAGCCAAGCAATACCTGCCGCACCTGCCGGCGGTGTATTGGTTTGAAGACGGCAAGGTCGCCACCATGCCCGCTGACTTTTATTCGTCTGCCTATTTCATTGACCGCACCATCGGCTACATCGACGCCGACCCACGCAAACAGCAGCCGTTTTTTGCCTATGTGGGTTTTCAGGCCAACCACGTGCCGGTACAGGCGCCCAAAGACCTTGTGGACAAATACAAGGGCAAATACCACGAAGGCTGGACCGTGCTGCGCGAACGCCGCCTAGCAAAAGCGATTGAACTGGGCCTGGTACCGCCGGGCACCCGGCTGACGACGATGTCCACTACCGGCGATTGGAATGCACTGGCTGAGAAAGAACGCTTGCACATGGAGCGCCAGATGGAGGTCTACGCCGCCATGGCCGAGGCTATGGACGCGCATGTGGGGCGTTTGGTGGAGCACCTCAAAAAGACCGGCCAGTACGACAACACCGTGTTCGTGTTTTTGTCCGACAACGGCCCGGAAGGCTCGGACTACCACGAAGCCCAACCCTGGCTGGTGTTCAATTACAAGCAAGACACGGAAACGCTTGGCGCCAAAGGCACCTACGGCATTCCTGGCCCGGGCTGGGCCAGCGCCTCCGCCTCGCCTTTGTATGCCTACAAATTCTGGTCAGGGGAGGGCGGCATCCGCACGCCCATGCTGATTTCGGGCCCGCTGGTGCGCCAAGGCAATTACATCCAAAAAGCCTTGACCCATGTGACGGACATCACGCCCACGCTCTTGGACCTGGCCCAGGTCAAGGCGCCGGGCACCAGTTACCAAGGCGCAGCAGTCGAGCCCCTGACCGGCATGAGCTTGCTGCCCTTGTTGCAAGGCAGCGCAAGCGCGGTGCGCAGGTCCGACCAGGCGCTGGGCTACGAGCTCTCAGGAAACGCGGCGCTGTTCAAGGGCAACTTAAAGCTGGTGCGCAATATGCCCCCATTGGGGGACGGTCTGTGGCATTTGTACGACCTGGCCTCCGACCCCGGCGAAACCCTGGACCTGAGCGCCAAGCTGCCGCAGGAGTTTGCCGCGATGCAAGTGGACTATGCCGACTATGAAAAGGCCAACCAGGTTTTGTCCATGCCGGCCGACTACACCCCGCAAAAGCAGGTAATGATCAATGGCTTTTGGCGCTATTGGGTGCCGGTGTTTGGTAAACAAGTGGCTGCTGTGCTGCTGACCCTGACCGCGCTGCTGCTGTGGTGGCGCCTGCGTCGGCGTCGCCCGGCATGAGCAGCGGCTATTTCGCCAGCCCCTGGCCTGGCGAAGACGGTGGCCCGGCGCGCCTGCAAGCAGCTCGCAGCGGCCCGGCCCTGGCGCTGCAGCCTGGCGAGCGCCTGCAATGCGTGACCCGCAACACGGTGCTCTCTACCATGACCGTGCTGGGCGCCCCTGGCGAGGTGTATTTGCTCACCCACTCCGCGCTGCGTGCGCACCTGGGCTTTGCCACCACTTCGTGCGTGGAGCGCATAGACCCCCACACGCTGCAAACCCGCCAGCGCTCGCCGCGCCTGCCCGGCGGCCCCATGTGGCCCGGCGGCATGGCGATTCACCGCAATGGCGATATCTACGTGGTCTATGGCCGCTACGCGCACCGGCTGGACCGTGCTTGCGGCCTCAAAAACACGTTCGAGCTGCCCATGAACCAGGCCTACAACTCCTTTGTCATTTTGGACAATGGACACATCGTCACCAAAAACCTCTCGGACGCACAACCCGCCGTGCTCACGGTGCTCGACGCCGGCACCTTGCGCCCGGCCTGCGCCGGTGTGATCTGCCCTGAAGCGGCGATTGCGCGCCTGAGCGCGGTGGGCAACACGGTCTACGTGGTGGGCGTGCGAAGCATTTTTCGCTACCACTGGAGCGATGCGGCGCAGACCCTGCAACGCGACCCCGATTGGACTTGGGACTATGTGGGTAACACGACGCAAAGCTACGGCTGGGACCCGGTGATTGACGGCCACAACGCCTGGTTCATGGACAACGGCCTGCACCGCTACCGCATCAACATGCTGGGCGCGGGCGTGCGCCAGACGCCCAACCGCCTGCTGCGGGTGTCGCTGAGCGACGCGCAAGACCACGCCGCCCTCGAGGTGAGCGGTCTGCGTGGGGGCAGCATCACCAACCCGCCGCTGGTCGATGTGCAGCGGCGCATCGTTGTGGGATTTGATTCGGCCAACCAGGTGCTGCGGGCCTGGCGCCTGCAAGACGACCAGAGTCTGGCGCCGCTGTGGCACAAGCCCAACTTTGGCGTAGCCAGCCACTTGCTGCTGTACCCACGCACGGGCGAACTCGTCGTCAACGACTACCAGCGCCTGGGCGAAGAGGTGGTGCTGCTGAATATCGAAACCGGCCAAGAGCGCGCCCGGGTGCGCAGCGGCGGTCTGACGCAAGGCGTGGTGTTTCCCAGCGTAGGCTGGGAGCGTGATTTCTATTGGTCGTCCATGGGCCGCTTGGCGCGGATTTTTGTCGTATGAACCCAGAATCTCTTGAGGCCGTGGACTTTGACACCTTGATCGTGGGTGCGGGCCTCTCGGGCATTGGCAGCGCGGTGCATCTGCGCCAGCGTTGCCCCGATCAGACCTTTGCCATTTTGGAAGGGCGCGCACGCTTGGGCGGCACCTGGGATTTGTTTCGCTACCCCGGCGTGCGCTCGGACTCGGACATGCACACCCTGGGCTACGCCTTTAAGCCCTGGACCGGCGCCAAGGCGATTGCCGACGGCCCGTCCATCCTGCAATACATCCAAGACACCGCGGCCGAGCACGACCTCTTACCCCACATCCGCCTGGGCCACCGAGTGACGGCTGCAAACTGGTCGGGTGCGCAGGCGCGCTGGCTGCTCACAGTCGAGCGGGGCGCAGACCAGGCGCCCCTGCAAATGCGCTGCCGCTTTTTGCTGGTGTGCAGTGGCTATTACAACTACGCCCACGGCTACACGCCAGCATTTGCGGGCCAGGACCAGTTTGCCGGGCGCGTGGTGCATCCGCAAGACTGGCCGGCCGATCTGGATGTGCGCAACAAGCGCATGGTGGTGATTGGCAGTGGTGCTACCGCCATGACGCTGGTGCCCGCCCTGGCCCTCGACGCCGCACATGTGACCATGCTGCAGCGCTCGCCCACCTACGTGGTGGCGCGCCCGCGCGCCGATGCGCTGGCCGACGTACTGCGCCGCCGCTTGCCCGAGCGCCTGGCTTATGCGCTCACCCGCTGGAAGAACGTGGGTCTGGGCCTGTTTTTCTATAGCCTGGCCAAGCGCCGACCCAACCAGGTCAAAGCCCGCATCATCCAAGCCGCCGCCGCCGCTTTGCCCGCCAGCTTTGACGCCCAAACCCACTTCAGCCCGCGCTACAAGCCCTGGGATCAGCGCGTCTGCCTGGTGCCCGATGGCGATTTGTTTGCTGCCATCCATAGCGGCAAGGCTGATGTGGTGACCGACACCGTGGCGGCGTTTGAGCCCCAAGGCATCCGCCTGGGTTCGGGCGCCTTGCTGGTGGCAGACGTGGTCGTTACCGCCACCGGCCTGGACTTGTTGGGCTTTGGCGGCATGGCTTTGAGCGTGGACGGCAAGCCGGTAGAGATTGCCAAAACCATGAGCTACAAGGGCATGATGCTTGCCGGTGTGCCCAACCTGGCGTATGTGGTGGGCTATACCAACGCGTCTTGGACGCTCAAGAGCGACCTCACCGGCACCTTTGTCTGCCGCGTGCTGCGCCACATGCAGCGCAGCGGTGCCCCCGTGTGCCTGCCCGCCATGCCCGGCGCTGACGTGCAGCCACAGCCCTGGGTGGATTTCAGCTCGGGCTATATCCAGCGCTCGCTCGACCAGTTTCCGGTGCAGGGCGGTACCACTCCCTGGCGCCTGAACCAGAATTATTTGCGCGACTTGCTGGACCTGCGCTTTGGCCGGCTGGACGACGGCGTTTTGCAATTTGTGGGTCGAGCGCGCTAGGGTGCGGCACAGCAGCTGTCGCCCGAGCTACAAGGCCGGTCGCCTAAGGGTTAGCGCCTGCAGGAGCACCCGGCTACAATCAAAAAAGCACGATCGTTCTTTTTTGTGCTACAGGCCTCTGTAAGCTCGGGCACGCAAGCGGGCGCATAGAATGTCTAGTTGACGTGCACGTAAGGTCCCTGCGGCGGCCAAGTGCCTTTTTATTCTCTGGAGTGGTAGACATGAAAGTTTTGGTTCCGGTCAAACGCGTGGTTGATTACAACGTCAAGGTACGCGTCAAATCTGACGGCAGCGGCGTCGATATTGCCAATGTCAAGATGAGCATGAACCCGTTTGACGAGATCGCCATTGAAGAGGCCGTGCGCCTGCGCGAAAAAGGCGTGGTTACCGAGGTCATCGCAGTGTCTTGCGGCGTGACACAGTGCACCGAAACCCTGCGCACAGCCATGGCCATTGGCGCAGACCGCGCCATCCTGGTGGAAACCAGCGAAGAACTCCAACCCCTGGCCGTGGCCAAGCTGCTCAAGGCGCTGATGGACAAAGAGCAACCTGGTCTGGTGATTTTGGGCAAGCAAGCCATTGACGACGACTGCAACCAGACCGGCCAGATGCTCGCTGCCCTGTGCGACCGCCCCCAAGCCACCTTCGCCAGCAAGGTCGAAGTGGCCGATGGCAAAGCCCAGGTTACGCGCGAAGTTGATGGCGGCTCTGAGACCCTGAGCCTGAGCCTGCCCGCCATCATCACCACCGATCTGCGCCTAAACGAGCCCCGCTACGTGACCTTGCCCAACATCATGAAGGCCAAGAAAAAGCAGCTCGATGTCTTTACGCCGGCCGACTTGGGTGTGGACATCAGCCCGCGCATCAAGACACTCAAAGTGGTGGAGCCTGCCGCCCGCAGCGCTGGCATCAAGGTGGCCGACGTGGCTGCTCTGGTGGACAAGCTGCGCAACGAAGCCAAAGTCATCTAAACACCGCGACGCATCGCCGTCCCCCTTTTGATTCAAAGGACATCTCCATGAGTTCTCTCGTCATCGCTGAACACGACAACAGCAGCATCAAACCCTCGACCCTGAACACCATCACTGCGGCTGCCCAATGTGGCGGCGACGTGCACGTGCTGGTGGCTGGCCACAACGCGGATGCCGCTGCCGCCGCTGCCGCCCAGATCGCTGGCGTGGCCAAAGTCATCCACGTGGACGGTGAAGGCTTTGCCCACGGCCTGGCCGAAAACGTAGGTGCCCAAGTGGTGTCTATGGCCAGTGCGTACAGCCACCTGCTGTTCCCAGCCACTGCCTTTGGCAAAAACATTGCCCCGCGCGTAGCCGCCAAGCTGGATGTGGCGCAGGTGTCTGACATCACCAAGGTCGACAGCCCCGACACCTTTGAGCGCCCCATCTACGCCGGTAACGCCATTGCCACCGTGCAAAGTACTGATGCCATCAAGGTGATTACCGTACGCACCACCGGCTTTGACGCCGCAGCCATTGAGGGCGGCAGCGCCATTGTGGAGACGCCGACAGCGGCCGGCGCCAGCGCCGACGTGCACTTCATGGGCTCTGAGATCGCTCGCAACGACCGCCCCGAGTTGACCGCCGCCAAAATCATCGTCTCTGGTGGCCGCGCCCTGGGCTCCAACGAAAAGTTCATGGAAATCATGACCCCGCTGGCCGACAAGCTCGGTGCGGCCATGGGTGCGAGCCGCGCCGCGGTGGACGCGGGCTACGCGCCCAACGACTGGCAGGTTGGCCAAACCGGCAAGATCGTGGCGCCCCAGCTTTATGTGGCCTGCGGCATCAGCGGCGCCATCCAGCATTTGGCCGGCATGAAGGACAGCAAGGTCATCGTCGCTATCAATAAGGACGCCGAGGCGCCGATCTTCAGCGTGGCTGATTACGGACTGGAAGCCGACTTGTTCGTGGCCGTGCCCGACTTTGTAGCCGCCCTTTAATCTGGCACCCAAAGGCACCGCGCGCGGTGCTTTTTTTTCGCCTGCATTTGGCTTGTTGGGTTCATCTGTCTTTTTTTCGTCCCTTTTTGGAAGTCTGCCATGAGCTACATCGCCCCCGTCAAAGACATGCTGTTCAATATTGAGCACCTGGCCCGCATCGACCAGATCGCCCAATTGCCCGGTTTTGAGGACGCCGATCTGGACACGGCGCAGGCGGTGTTGGAGGAAGCAGCCAAGTTCAACGAAGGCGTGCTCTCGCCCCTGAACTGGGCGGGCGACATCCACCCCACCAGCTGGAAAGAGGGCGTGGTCACTGCTACGCCCGGCTTCAAGGACGCGTTCAAGCAGTTCGCCGAAGCCGGCTGGCAAGGCCTGCAACACCCGGTGGCCTTTGGCGGCCAGGGCCTGCCCAAGACCATCGGCTCAGTGTGCGGCGAGATGCAAAACTCCGCCAACATGAGCTTTGCGCTGTGCCCCTTGCTCAGCGATGGCGCAATTGAAGCGCTCTTGACCGCAGGCTCGGACGAACTCAAGGCCACCTACCTGGAAAAACTGGTCAGTGGCGAATGGACCGGCACCATGAACCTGACCGAGCCTCAGGCCGGCAGCGATCTGGCCATGGTGCGCACCCGCGCCGAGCCCCAGCCCGACGGAACGTTCAAGGTGTTTGGCACCAAGATTTACATCACCTGGGGTGAGCACGACATGGCCGACAACATCGTCCATTTGGTGCTGGCCCGGGTGCAGGGTGCACCCGAGGGCGTCAAGGGCATCAGCCTGTTTGTGGTGCCCAAATTCATGGTCAATGGCGACGGCTCGCTGGGCGCGCGCAACGACGTGCATTGCGTGAGCATCGAACACAAGATGGGCATCAAGGCCAGCCCCACAGCGGTCTTGCAATACGGCGACCACGGCGGCGCTGTGGGCTATTTGGTGGGACAGGAGAACCGTGGCCTGGAGTACATGTTCATCATGATGAACGCCGCGCGTTATGGCGTGGGCGTGCAGGGCATTGCGATTGCCGAGCGCGCTTACCAAAAGGCCGCCAGCTTTGCGCGGGACCGGGTGCAAAGTCGCCCGGTCGATGGTTCCATGAACACCAGCGCACCCATCATCCACCATCCCGACGTGCGCCGCATGCTCATGACCATGCGCGCCTATGTGCAAGGTTGCCGCGCCTTGGCCAGTGTGGCCGCATCCGCCTTTGACGTGGCGCACCACCACCCAGACGCCCAGGCGCGTAAAGAGCACCAAACCTTCTATGAGTTCATGGTGCCGCTGGTCAAGGGCTTTAGCACCGAGATGAGCCTGGAAGTCACCTCCATGGCAATCCAAGTGCACGGCGGCATGGGCTTTATCGAAGAAACCGGCGTGGCCCAGTACTACCGCGACGCCAAGATTTTGACGATTTACGAGGGCACGACCGCCATCCAGGCCAACGACCTGGTGGGGCGCAAAACCTCGCGCGACGGCGGCCAGGCGGCCAAGGCGATTACTGCGCAAATTTCTGTGACCGTGGCCGAGCTGCGCGCCAGCGGCACGCCTGACGCCTTGGCGGTGGCCCAGCGCCTGGATGCCGCCCGCGTTGCGCTGGTGGATGTGATTGACTTTGTGGCCGGTAACACCAAAGCCAGCCCCAACGCCGTGTTCTCGGGCAGCGTGCCCTACCTTATGTTGGCGGGCAACGTGATGGCTGGCTGGCAAATGGCACGCGCTTTGTTGGTGGCGCAAAAGGCGCTGGCAGATGGCAAAGATGCCGCCTTCATGCAAGCCAAGGTGGTGACCGCGCGTTTTTACGCCGACCACATCCTGACCAAGGCCCAAGGCCTGCGCGACAGCATTGTGGAAGGCGCAGACAGCGTGACCGCGCTGGCGCTCGAAGCGTTTTAATTTCACCTTTTTAATTAGCAGCCTATGTCCAAACTTCCTGCTGTCCTGGCAAACCTGCCTTTCCCGGTGATCGGTTCGCCCCTATTCATCATCAGCACGCCCACATTGGTGATTGCCCAGTGCATTGCCGGTGTGGTGGGCTCTATGCCGGGCCTCAATGCCCGACCGGCGGAGCAACTCGAAGACTGGCTGATCGAAATTACCGAAACCCTGGCCGCTTACAACCTGGCCCACCCCGATGCGCCAGCCGCGCCTTTTGCCATCAACCAGATCGTGCACAAGAGCAATGACCGCCTCGACCACGACATGGCCATGTGCGTCAAGTACAAGGTGCCCATCATCATCACCAGCTTGGGCGCGCGCGAGGACCTCAATGCCGCAGCTCACTCGTATGGCGGCGTGGTGCTGCACGACATCATCAACAACAAGCACGCCCACAAGGCGATTGAAAAAGGCGCCGACGGCCTGATCGCCGTGGCCGCAGGCGCTGGCGGCCATGCGGGTGTGAAAAGCCCGTTTGCCCTGATCCAGGAGATTCGCGAGTGGTTTGACGGCCCCGTGGCCCTAAGCGGCTCCATTGCAACCGGCGACGCGGTGCTAGCTGCCCAGGCCATGGGCGCGGACTTTGCCTATATCGGCTCGGCCTTTATCGCCACCGACGAGGCCCGCGCCTCAGAAGCCTATAAGCAAAGCATTGTGGACAGCGATTCAGACGACATCATCTACAGCAACTGGTTTACCGGCGTGCACGGCAACTATCTGGCACCCAGCATCCGCAATGCCGGCCTGGACCCAGCGGACCTGCCCGAGAGCGATCCCAGCAAGATGAACTTTGGCGGCGACCAGACCAAGGCCAAGGCCTGGAAAGACATCTGGGGTTGTGGCCAGGGCATTGGCGCCGTGCACCAGGTGCAATCGACCGCCGACTTTGTAGCCCAGCTCAAGCGCCAGTACGCGGCAGCCAAGGCGCGCATCGCCTAAGCGGCGCCTAACCGGCGCCCAGCAGACGCTTAGTGCGTGCCTGGAGCCAAGTTTCCCGAGACACCCGGCCAGACCGGGTGTTTTTCCATGACCTGCGCAAAAGCCTCAGACTCTTCAAAGTCGGCCAGCCACTGCGCCAGTGCGGGCCAATCCTGCTGTGCAAACCAAGCTTTGTCAGTATGGGCGAGCTGGCGCACAAAAGGAAGGATGGCGGCGTCGGCAAAGCCGAAGCGCAGGCCGCTCAAGCAGGCGTTGGCTGCCAGGCGCTGTGCCAAGGCTCTTAAAAAAACAGCCGCTTGAGAGCGGTGCGCCGCGCCGTCGGGCAGGCCGTAGCGGTGCGGGTATTTGTAGCGGTCCAGGTGAAATTTGAAGTCGCCATCGTTTTGTGCAACCAGCGCCCAGGCGTCTTGGCGGCTCGCCTCGTTAGTGGGTAACCAAGCCTCAGGGTCGTGGCGATCTAAAGCCCAGCGCATGATGTCCAGGCTTTGCTCCAGTACGGCGCCGTTGGTCAGCACCAGTACGGGCACGGTGCCTTTGGGCGAGGCTTGCAGCATGGCGGCGGGTTTGTGTTTAAGTTCGATTTCGCGGTGTTCCACCGCCTGACCCGCCACCCGCAACGCCAAGCGCGCGCGCATGGCGTAGGGGCAGCGGCGAAAGGAATACAAGACGGGCAGGGGATGTGGCGGATGTGCTTCAGGATTCGTCATGGGGGTGACTGTGCAGCTTCAGGCCAAAGGCATGGTGCGCAGGCAAAGCGCTGCGCCTATTGCGCACATAGCAATTTGAAGGCGGCTGCATACGCAGTCTCGGGCGGCACCTCTTTCCACAAACCTTCTCGGGCGACCGACAGAAGTGTTGCGCCCGCAGCCATGGGTTCCCAATGGGTGCTGATCGACAGCACCTGGGTGCGGCCCAGCTTGCAGTCGTATTGCACACGGGTGCGACGCGACAACTCGCCGCCTTCATCGCGCTGCTTCAAATCGGTCAACTCCCACACTTGGCGAAAATGCCCGTCCCGTAGCACAGAGGCGGGGTCAACATAGAAGCTGCCCTCATCGGTCTCGCCCATCTTGGCCCAGTCCGCCCAGGCGCTGCTGGCGAGCAAGATAAGCGCTGCAAGCGTTAATTTTTTCATTTGCAGTGCCTCAACATGTCAACCCACAATGGTCCACAGCCAATTCCGTCACCAGACGATGATAGTGGTGAACCTGATTTTCGTAGAAGCTTTGGCTATGGTGAGGGTTAGGGCTTCGCGGAAATCCCAAAATAATGCCCAATTCTTCCAGCTTTGCACGGAGTTTTTCGTCTTTTAGAGTTTCGGTAAATGCCGCATGGATAACTTTGGCTGTTGGGGATGGCAATCCGCGCGGTGCAAATACACCTCCCCACAGGGAAATTTGCCCTACCCAGGGCATTGCGAACTCCGCAAACGTCGGCAACTTGGGCCAGTCACTCGGTCGATGGGTCGTGTTGATGCCGAGCATGTCAATCCTGTTTGTTTTCATATACGGAAGTACGGAGGGCAAGCTTGTCAAGGCCAGATCGATTTGCCCGCTGGCCATGTCGCCTAGCAACTGGTTGCCCCCCTTGTAGGGTACGTGAAGCAGTCGTATGCCTTTGTCCCTGGCTAAGGCCTCAAACATCAAATGCCCATAGGAACATACACCGGCGCTGCCGTACGTGTACTTCATAGGGGACAAACGCGTCAATTTGACTAAAGCGTCAAAGTCGGTTGGGGGAAAGTCCTTGCGTGTGGCCAGCACCAAGGGTGTGGAAGCAAGGATAGAGATCGCTTGCAAATCCGCCGGCTTATAGCCAGCGCGCTGATTGCACAGTGGGATCAGAACCGTCTCGCTGATACCCCCGAGTAAAAGTACGTGACCATCGGCTTCCTTGTTGATCAACTGGCGTACGCCTAATGAACCGCCTGCCCCTGCTACGTTCTCGATGACTACTGATTGACCGATAAAAGTGGACAGTTTGGGTGCGAGCAATCTTGCAAATTGGTCGCTTGCGCCGCCCGCGCCGAAGGGGACGATGAGTGTCACCGGTCGTTGGGGCCAAGTCCGTTGGGAGTCTGATGTTATTGCTGCCAAATGGCTGCCGGTGAATAACAAACCCATCAGCAAAAAAATTTTTCTTAATCTCATCGCCGTTATGTCCGTGTTGAGATCTATGCAGTGATGGGTGCTGCGTTCATGGGTCGGTGCTGATGTCGAAGATGCGCTATCAATTCCATCGCCAATGGGTTCACAAGACCGGTGGGGTAAATAATTTTGTTGATCAGGTGACTCCATGGGTCAGCCAAAGGCATAACGCGCAGATCCCACGCCTTCGAGTACATGCGGGCCAATTGTGCAGAACAGAAAAAAACGCCGACACCGTGGGCTGTAGCTCGCAAACCGGCCTCCCACGTGGGAACCTCTAGTCTGAATGTACTGTGGTCATCGGGGATGGCGCCTGTCCTGATTAGGAGCGCCTCAGTATGCCGAGTGTGTCTCATGGTGACCCTGTCCAAATGATGCACGTCAGCGAGATAAAGTTCCTCGCGGTCAGCCAGTGGGTGCGAACTTTTCATGACCACAGCGATCCGGTCATTCCAATAATTGACGTGCTGCAAACCACTGGTTTCTGTGCTGTCCCAGATCACTCCCAAGGAAGCCTGGCCCTCGCGCACAGCTTGCACCACATCTTTGCTCATCATTTCATTAACAATGATTTGCACCCTGCGATGCTCGGCGAGCAAGAGAAATGTCGCCACGTCATCGGTCAGTACCGAGGCCACGTTCGCGCTGCTGGCAGCCACTGTGAGCGTTCCGGTGAAGGCAAATTTGCTTCGGGCCAGATTGATAGCGATTTTTTGAGCATCGCTGACCAACTTTTTGGCATGTTCACACAGGACCGCGCCTTCCGGAGTAGCTTGCACACCGCGACTCACGCGCTTAATCAGGGGCGTTCGTAACTGGTCTTCTAGCTTGGCGATGCGCCTGATGATGGCTGAAGCGTCCAGCCGCTCGCGCTCGGCCACGCGCTTGATGCTTTTTGCGTCGCAAACGGCCACAAACAGCCGCAACGTGGTCAAGTCAAAGTCTTTCATGTGGGATGACAAAAGGTCTTTCTACAACTGCTGAAACAGCATTTATGCGTGCAGGTGACGAGTTTCGTTCTTGTTGAGAGTCTTAAAAATGTTGTTTTGACATTTTGCCGTGGTCACTATGTCAATTTTTGTATTGTTATTCCTGCATAAACTGACTTTTGTAATTTGGGTAGATTTCACGCCTTCGTTTGCGTGCCTACAACAATTTCGTCAAAAAATTGACGCCACATGCGGGGACCAAGCGGGTGTTCTAGCGACCAACGGCTCGGTTGAGAACACTTCCGCTTCCGCTGCGTGAGACGGGTCTAGCTCAGCAGTTGCTTTCGATATCTTTTACCTATTTTTAATTGTATGAACCACACATTTCGCCTCGTTTGGAATAAGTCCCTCGGTATGTTAGTGGCAGTGTCGGACTGCGCACGATCGAAAAGCAAAGGTGGGAGTGGAGAAACCTCGTCAGCAGGCTTGGGTATTAATAAAATCAATCCTTCAAATCGTAGCGTAATGCTTTATGGTGATGGCGTTACGAATAAATTTTTTTTAAAAACTAGTTACACGTTTGCTACGTTAGTTAGCGTATTGATTACAGCTACATCGGTGAATGCGCAAGTTACGAATGTTGGTTTTGAAACCGGCACATTATCCGGTTGGACTGGAAGCGACGCAGTTGTCGGCACATCCTATTCGGGAAATGATATCGGCACATGGACTGTAAAACCTTATGGCCAATACATGGCGTGGGCACAGGCAAGCAAGTCCACCGCCAGCGCAGATTTAGCCACTAACTTGGGCCTTACAGCGGCCAGTTTGAGTGCAATCGATACTACCTTGGGCGGTAGCGTAACCAACGTAGCATGGTTGGTTCAATCACTCACCTTATCTGCCGGCGCCTCTTTCAGTATGGCCTGGCAGTATATTGCGACAGATTACGTTCCATATAACGATTCGTCGATCACCAGTTTGGTGAATGTTTCCTCTCCAACTACGCTGGCAACGGTAAACAATAGTGTTTCCCAATATGCTCTTTTGGGCGCAACAAACCCTGGCACGGGTAACTATTCAACGGGCAGTTATGGTGCCACAGGGTGGCAAATAGCCACATATTCCGTTGCAACGGCGGGAACTTACAAGCTCGGATTTGCCTCATTTAACTTAAATGACAATGCTCTTTCGCCGTACATTTTTGTTGATGAGGTCCCAGGAACGACGCTGAATGGCACGACCTCGTTCAGTCCAATCGCTCCCAATGCGGGGTCTAACGCGCCAGTGACGCCCACCGCTCCTGCAGCTTCTAATGTTACCGCCACGTCGAACGCGTCTGGTTTGGCTGCGAATCCGTCAACGCTGTTGCCTGTATTTGACGGCGGAACGTTGACGCTGGATGGGACCGCATTAGGGTCCACCTATAACTTTACGATCACTGGAAACAATGGAACCGTAGACCTTGCTGGGCAGACTGCAAGCATCAACACGGCCATTGCCGATGCGCAAGCGGGTACACCAGGCAGTCTGGTAATCGCAAACTCGAGCGCAGGCGGGGCTCTGACACTGGCGGGCACCAACACCTTCACCGGAGCCACAACCATTGGCAGCGGCGCCACCTTGGCCCTGAGCGGCACGGGCAGCATCGCGGCATCCAGCGGCGTGGCCAATGCAGGTACTTTGGATGTTTCCGCTACCACCA
>Ga0114978_10000333_pt1 | contig 39516 bp, 49 predicted proteins | sample S_140212_EF_Meta_FD_87027 | JGI IMG/M metagenome (GOLD analysis project Ga0114978, IMG submission 87027) | Freshwater microbial communities from Lake Simoncouche, Canada to study carbon cycling - S_140212_EF_MetaG | ecosystem: Environmental > Aquatic > Freshwater > Lake | place: Lake...
AACACATTCTTCAACCAAAGGTAGTGAATGTGTTAAAACACATTCTTCAACCAAAGGTAGTGAATGTGTTAAAACACATTCTTCAACCAAAGGTAGTGAATGTGTTAAAACACATTCTTCAACAAATACCGCGCACAAACAAATAGAACACCGCCCCATATTGAATCTGCTATCGCAAATTTCCAATCATACCGTTCGAACACGGCATAATTGGTGAATTCATATACTGCATATACCGCCAATCCACGTAAAAACGCCTCTTGATAACTACGAGTTTCTAATAACAAATAGGCCAAAAAGAAATACACAACGGGAGCAGAGATGAATCGAAAGCTAACGGGTTCGCCTTGAATACGCTCAATCATGGTACGCCCCATGATGCCAGCGGTGCTTAACCAAAAGAAATCGACAAAGATAAGTACTCCAGCTGTTTTAAGGTAGGTGTTCATTCTATGAACATACCTTATTTTTATTGCGTTTGAATCTATCACTTAGCAATCGTTCCCTAGAATCAGAGATGGAAACCATCAAGCTAGATGCGTTCAATATGAATCTTCATGGGTGTCGAATTCTATGTCAAGGTCCGTTTCCAAAACATTATCCTCCGATCCTAGAATCAATTCAAAAGTTGAGAGAGCCATTTAAAAAGAAAATTCTCCTTTCAAATCGATCATTTGGGATCAGTAAGCATTTTCCTCTTCAATATGATACGGTCTTTCATATGAAAGAAACCGCCGATTGGACGTTACTTCTGACATACATTACGTATTCTCCTAAACCAGTCCTAGTTGTTTCAGAAGATATCGTGATTCCTGATGGATTGTGGCCGAAATTGACACGACAAACTACGGTAGTAAATATTACATCATCGCTTGTTTTTCATGCACGCCCGTATGATGCAGTCTTTTTTGCACCGGTGGAGGATATTTCGAATTCATATGCTGACTACATGTATAAACTCTTACAAGGCATCTATCGTGGCTCGTATTCTCCAAAAGAACATAGGGAGATTTTACAAGAACTACGTGTAGCGTCGGCAGGACTCGTATGGTCGAAGGTAGATGAAGAGTCGCAAGGAGGGTGTATTTGTTGGTATGATCCGATGCCGATCCAAGGCGGCGATGCAATGACTCCGCCCCAGATGGCAGAAGTACTTAGAGTCTTAGCGGGCCAGTTACAGGTCTCTTCAATGTAGAGACGCTACGCGCTCGATCATGTTTTAATCGTTCAAGGAAGGTGTGTAAATAGCTACGTTTTCTCATGGCATCTTTCGAATCCAAAAACTCGTAGTAGTCATATGCAATGCTATAACATGCAATTTTAACATCTTTTATTTCAATTTCTCGATCGCTAAATTGATTTGCTCTCTCTCTTACGAGTGGTTGAACAAATTTAATAGATTGCATATATCGATGATAGGCGAATGCTGCTTTTAATGTTAATTTGTACATGATAATGATATGACCAGTCTCGCTCTTTTCTTCTTTCATTCTATGAATAATCATATGAGAAATATGAATCCATTCTTTTAGAAATATAACATTATCTTTAGTAATCGGTTTAATCAGATCAGAAATTGGCAGTACAATATAATTTTTTCTGCTGGAATTGAAGGGTTCAAGTTTGATAGCATCGTCCGCGATAGTGGCTTCCACAACCTCAATTCGATAATTATTATCCTTTTGAAGAACTTTCAGTATCTCAAAAATGGGTGTACCTTGTTCTGGGGAAATCAAAACATGATTCGCTGCAATTTTTTCCTCTAGTTCCTGTTTTTTCTTATTTAATGCAAGGATCTCTTTTTCTTTTAATCCATAGGTCATTTCCGATGGTGGATTGGATAATTGTAGAGCTGCACTAATGGCAGCATGTTCTTTTGTAAGTCGCGCGGATTCGTTTGCATTACGAAGATGTTCTTGTAATCGATATTCAGGTGTAATCACAGATAATACCATTTCTTGAATAATACTAAATCGGCGATCATATGAAAGAGAAGCATACTCTTTAACAAACGTTTCTATTTGTTCTTCAATCCCCACGTTATTCAGAGACCGACGATTATTGTATACACGATTTGCGTGTGATTTTGAAAGTAACGCATAATTTATGTTACGATTGCGTAACGTCTTGATTTTATTTATCATTTTTCCCCCACGCACCGTACGGGAACGACGAATACGTTTCTTACGTGTACTCGCCATCTCTATTGTATTCTGTGATTTTGAATCATAGAGTACAATTCATTTCAAAGCAGCTTGAATCGCCTCTTCTAATTGTTTAGCAGCATCAGCCGCATTCTTAACGATGGGTACAAGATTCTTGCGTTTCTTTACAATTTCTTGGTATCCGCGACCGGATTGTTTGGTTGTACGACGTTTCCACTTGCGAGTCTTACGTTTCGTCTTACGTCTCATGATCTACTAGAGCGGGAGAAACGGTGTTTGCGAGTGCGATGACGGCGTTGTTTGCGGGTGCGACGACCACCCGTACTTTGAACGAGAGGAGCAAGTTCGCCAAATGCTTTATTCATTGCGACTAAATTGGGTTCAGATGGAAAACGCTGGTAGGCTTCTATTTGTTGTTTGACCTTAAAAAGTGCTAATTTTATTGGTCTATTAAGTAAAGCACGTTGTCCTGCTTGTGCAGTAAGTTCGGTCAGTCTAGATTGAGCATTCGAAATAACTTTTTGAGAATTTTGAGCGGTTTGAGAATTTTGAGCGGTGTTATTGCTGAGATTAATACGTGCTTCCAACGGTATCACAGGAGATTTAGATGAACTTAGCGCAGTGTTCGCACCCATTGATGAAACCTTACCAGCAAGCGGCTCGGCCGCGTTCTTCGCTACATTACGAGCATGTGCGGCGGCCTGATTTGCTAAACCAATTGCAGCATTTTTCTTTGCCTGTGCAGCGGCTAATTCGCCTTCTTTCTCTACAATCTTTGCCTCTGCCGCTGCATACGCATCTTTGACACCTTTCATCTCATTTTCTAATTCCGCAACCGTTCGTTTGGCGTCATCGGCTGTCTTCTGTTTTGCTTCAAGTTCAGCTGTTAATTGCTTGATTTTGCTTTCTATTACAGGCAAATTAGAATTGAGTGCCGCCATCGCTTCCGCTGCAGTCGCGGCATCGCGTGTGGTCTGTGTTACTTCTTGAGATGCGCGAGTTGCTGCATCAGTTACAGCAGGAATCTTATCGCGACTAATGGATTCAGCGGCAGCAGCGGCATCTTCCGCTTGTTTTTTAAGAGCGGCAACAGCCTCATTTGCTTCACGAAGTTCATCCTCTGCAGCCTTCTTTGCGGTATCTGCCTCAGTTTTACGTGCGGTTGCTTGTTCTACTGCACGGGTTGCTGCAGTAATTTTTGCGTCTAGTGCCGCTTTTTCAGAAGCAGCTTTAAGAGACTCTGATTGCGCATCTTTTACGATGGTAGAAGCTTTACGAACATCATCATTTGCAGCAGTCTGTTGAGATTGAAGCCGTGTAAGACGTTCTTCTGCGGAAGATAGTACACGCTTTGACTCATCAAGTTCAGACTGTACAGTTGCAACCGCTTTCTGTGCTGCATTCGCGGCATTGGCTAATCCAACGGCTTCTGTTGTAAGTCTGGACGATTCATTTACATTCTTAGGCAGTGTCTTACTGCGTTTTTCCAAAATATCGGAAAAGGAAAAATCTAACCCGCCGTACATTTTCCGAGAACGACGCTTTCGTTTAAGACTTTTATGAGCCATTTCTATGATAGGGTTAGATTTAATGACCTTATCATTGAATAAAGAGAAGAAGCTTACTGCATCTTTCCAGAGGCATTTGCGCCAGAGGCATCTGCGAAGTTTGATACTACGCCGTGCGCGCCACCTTGCTTACGGCTCTTACGGCGCGAGGCCTTGGCCATCGACTTGCGCATCAGCTTGAATGTGCCCTTCTTGGCAATGTATCCGAGGGCACGCAGGTGCTTAATGGCCTTCTTTCCCGCAGCGTGCTTCTTGCGAGAAATGATGCGACCGTGATGCTTCATGAGATCTTTTTTGGTGAGACCTCCCGATGTGTGCTTGGCAGTTCCGTGAAAAACTTGGGCTTTGGTTCCGATGGCAGGAATGTGCATGGTTCTATCTGTCGGAGAGATTATTTACGGCGGACACGTTTTTTCTAAGACGATCGTAGAAATGGAAAAGCTATCCTCCCAGAGACAAAGTCAGATAAAAGAGAAAATTATTGAGGCGCAAGAAAAGGCTAAAAAAAAAGGTCATACATTGACATCTATTGAAAAAGGCTGCGAGTTCACAATGTGTCCTTATAAAGATGGATTAGGACCAATTGTTGGTGATAATGTATGTTCATTTCCATGTGAAACAAAATACCATGCTTATTGTTATGGTCAATGGCTTATAAATAATATTACCGACTGTCCTACACATGGAAACAACACGCCCCTATGCAACAAAACGGGTGAAGACTTGGAGAGCGCGCGTGCCTTAGCGGGAATGAAAGCTGGAAAACGTCGTAACAAACACTCTAAACGTTCTAAACGAAGTTCCAAACGTAGCAAACGTTCCAAACGCACACGCCGCCATCGCAAATAAAATTGAAATGCTGACCGGCGTATCAAAAAAGCATAGCCGAATCATGACCCTCACCTATATCAAAAACGAAAATGGCCACTTTGTATGCCCTGACTGTAACGTGGTAAAAACCCGTCAGAATTCCATGCATTACCATATGAAAAAGCATCTGGAGGAACTGAATCACGTGTGCAAGGAGTGTAAGAAGGGCTTCCTTCAAAAACAAACACTGGACCTCCATATTCGTTCGAAGCACCCTGAATTGCAAGATGAGGTCACCAAGAAATTCAGATGCCCGTTCGATGGGTGCGAATTTAGTGCGCTGACAAAGGGCAATTGCGTGATTCATTGCCTGCGCGTGCATTATCAGAATGAGATGAAGGAACGCATGGAGGTCGATGCAGATTCCAAGAAAATTACGTGCAAGGAATGTGAGCAAACGTTTCAGTCGAGTTGTAGCTTCTATTATCACTGCAAGAACTGTCTTGTAGAGAAAAAAGAATTCCAAAAACTGCAAGAGATTACATGCCTTTAATGATTTGAATGGCTTCCCGACTCATTAATCGCCTACAAATTTCGGTGGCTTCTGGATTATCGTTCTTGGGGCGCATAACGATCAAATGGGAGTCGATTTTTTTTACTTTGCGTGTTCGATCCATAAAGCAGCAATGCTCCACCCGCTCGTCTTCCAATAATGTATAGACGAATCTCATAAAAAAGAGTTTCTTATCCTTGTCTTCTTTAACCTGGATATGAGTGTCTTGTTTGTTCTCGTGTGACTTAAAGTTACGAAATTTCATGTCGAGATTTCTGGCCAAATCAGATAAGGCCAGAAGATTTCCACTGTACACTTCAATGGCCGCCGATATTTCTTTAACGAGACCTTCAATGTCAGCGGAAAATTCGGTATCACGAATCTCACGGTTGAATACGAATCGTTTGATATCGTCCCAGCTGGCATGCTCGTGCAATTCATCGTCTGATTTGCTTTGATAGGGTTTTAATTCCTCGTCTCTCTTTCGACGTATTTCGTCCTCCTTCTCTTTTTGTCGTTGTTTCTCTTCATTTTCACGAATGATTCGTTGACGCTCTTCTTCTTTAATGCGTGCGGCTTCATCAGCAGCCGCTTTTCGTTTACGCTCGGCCTCTTCGGCATCAGCCTTTCGTTTACGCTCCGCCTCATCAGCAGCCGCTTTTCGTTTACGCTCGGCCTCTTCTTCAATAGGAAGGTATTCTGTTCGATAGATCTTTGCGATAGCAACAATAAGATCGGATTGTGTATTAAACGTGCGTGTGCCGTGATTTCCATTATATTGCACAGGTCGATTCCGATGGGTATGATGTACACTCGTCGTCGTTTGAATGTCACGAAACGAGCCCGTACAGGGGCAACTTTTGATCATATAGGGGTCATATCCGAATGCAGTTAGAACCGCACGATCGGAAATAAATCGTTCTGTGTCTAGACATTGAAAACACTTGATATAGGATAAACACTTTTGAGCATGATCGGCATCAACGGGATTGGTTTGTTTAAATTCTTGAATAACTTTTTGAAGTTCTTCGAGAATCATGCTTCGCATCGTCATTCTACTTATACGCCATCGGATTACAGAAACCCGTCGGGTGTCCAAATTGGCCGCAACGATTACAGAATTGATTGGATTCGATTTCTTCAATCGGACCACAAACAGGGCAGCTCACTCCATTCTTTTTACACCAAGTACGCAAGCATCGAATATGTGCCTGATGTCTACATGCTAATTCATATCGTCCCCAAATAATATCAAAGAATGGATTGTTGGGATATTCATTTCCAATTTCTACTAAATGACATACTTCACATGTCCATTTATATGTGTTCGTAAGAAATCGCGTATACTTTATACATCGATTACATTCATCATCTTCATACAATTGTGACATTCTGTCAGATTCTATACTATCATAGAGGATCAATTTTATCACTTCTGCTCTTCGGGGAAGGTCTGCACCCATCGGACAAGAGAAAAGAGGTGATATCCTAATGTGGCAAATGCAGCCATCAATAAGACCTCATAGGCAGATCGTGGCGTCTCTTTATTGTGGTATCCAATGTATAAGAGAAGAGGAGCGACGAAAAATACATGTATGGCATTGATCCATGCGTAGGCGGAATGGGCCTGGAGCCGTAGAATGAGTTTGAATCCGTGGTAGAAAAAGATGACGGCACCAATGGTCAGAAGGGCAACATATAACCACTGGGAGACATTCGCACGCTGAAATCCGATATATAAGAACAGTGGAACAACAAACAAGAGATGAAAGAGCGAAAGCACCACGTGTTTGTCCATTTCTATCCACACAAGGGAAAACAAATCTATAGATTAAGATGTTTGATCGGGTTACGATTGATTTGGGCGAGGAAAAGAGGACTGGGAAGGGACGGGATAGTAACGTTGTTTTGGTTAGGGAATGAACTTTTGGTGGAAAAGAAAGGGACTGGTATTTTCTCCCGTAGGCGCATATTGAGTTCACGTTGTTTAATCAGTTTGAGTTCTTCTAGCAATTGATGAGTTCGATCATTTTGTGAAGATAAATGTTCACAAGGCGAACGATGATGCGTGACGTCTAGATCTTGCTTCATTTGTTTGATCTCCGCACTAAGGGTTTGAATGAGCGCATTTTGCTGATAGACTAATGTCTGCAACGAGTCGATCTTTTTATTTAACTTGGACTCAAGATCCAAGGAAAACCAGTCTTCTTCTACGACTGGTGTGGTCATACCTACTACGGTATGGAAAATAGTTGTCGTTATTATCTCGTTTTAGAATAGAAGTATGGCTGCGGCGAATCCGCTATTTAGGCCTGATTTTAGTATTTCAGGAAAAGACTGTATAGATGGAGCGAATGCCTTTTATGAAAGAACAGGAGGCAAAAGTACCCCCCAGGATCTTATACCAAACTTATTATTATTATTTAAACCTGTATTTGATAAATTAGATATGAAAAAACTTACAACTCTGTTTATGTTAATGGTGGATACAAGTACGAAATATGGAGATGGGCTGGCAAAAAAAGTTGTTATGGAATTATTAAGTTGGTCATCTAGAACTACAGATCTATATAACGATGGACTAGCAAGAGAGTTCTTAACACCACCTAAGACATCACAATTAAAGCAAATAATAGATGCACAATATACAACTATTATAGAGACAGTGCCAAAATTACATCCTCAAAATGCCGAGACATTTAAGCCACTTATTGATTGTGTAACTAATTATGAGTTTAAGTATAATTCAGCGCTGAGAGATAAATATCGCGATGTTGAGCCGAAGGAATGGGAATATATTATAACAAATAATGCCTTTCAAGCTAGAGTTAAAAGTCAATTTGGTGTAGAATATAATACAATTCCAAAAAATCTAGCAGATCACACATTGGAAATTAAAGGAACAATATATACACTTAAGAAACTCAAAATTGCATATTGTTGGATATGCTGTAATTGGATATATATATTTGGATTAGTTCCGGATAACGGCGGAGCTGTTATCGCATTAACATCCCCTGGAGAATGGGAGCATATGATTCCACCAGGTGTAGGTAACCTTATTGGTATATTGTTTCCAACCTGGAATGAACACGTAAGTGCTATGAAACAAGTTAAAGATGATATAAGTTATATAATGTTTGCAATATTACCGTCTCATATTTTTTGTAATCAAGTTAAAAACGCATTGGTATTTATAACATTTCTTAACATGATGTGTGGGATATATGAAGAAGCATTAAAGGAATTCAGCGAGAGAGTTATTAAAAAAATACGTGAAGGACATGGATATAATGATTATTCATATGAGTTTAGTCCAGGCGTTAACGCCATATCTTTGGTACAAAAAATGATGGACTGTATCGGCGCTAAATTAGAACCTCTTGTTCAACTAATAAATCGCATGACAACAGCAAACGATGCTTCCAAGCCAGAAGAGAAAAAACGTTATAATCATAACAATGTAATGTTAATTAGAACGTTATTTAATGGAATGTATACATTAAAGACAATTATTGATAAATTAGCTCCACCCATTGGTGCGAAATTAGATGGTCAACTTAAAAAGCTAGTAAAGAAACGTGCGGGTGGTGGCGGTCAAATAGGTGGCGCTTCTGAAGATGTAATTGCCTTATTAGAAGAGTGCATATTGATTGGTAATGAATATAATACATTACCTTTAGAACGATATGGAGCGGGGTGGTTTGAACACATAATCGCCGATAAAGAAGTTGAACGTGTGATAAAACAGTTTGGTGATGAAATGGCAGAATGGAATGATATGTTACAAATGTCAAATGTCCAACTACGCAGTATAATATCCCAAATTTTACAGGCGGATGTTGATACATTAATACCCAAAGACCCGTTATATTATAAACGAACATATAGAAAAATATTAAAACATTTTTTTGAAAACGACGGAGCAAAGTATCTTGTTCCATTATTCATATTACACCACCAAAATCCACAAGATATACGTTTTACAGACATATTAGTTATATTATTTGAAGAATTAAATATAGACCCAAACATGTTATTTCTCAAAGTACAAAGCTTAATTCAACAACACGACATAATTCAACAAAAGATGGCTATACCAGATCAAAGTACATTATGGCCTCCACCCACACCACACATTACATATGGAGATCCAAGTACACTGTCGGCTCCATCCACACCACACATTACATATGGAGATCCACGTGTATCATTGGCTCCACATACATATGAAGATTTAGAGATCGAAGGTGTGATTATGAACTTAGACCCAAATCGTATTAGACATGACTCTAATTATAGGCAGTTTTTAAGTACGCATATAGGTAGGATATACGTGTATTTTCAAACGCCTAGATGGTCTATTTTTTCAAAACATCTTAATGACGAAAGAAAAAAAGTAATATCAGAGTCGATTACTGCTTATCAAACGGCCCGAGGCGGCGGCAAGCGCAGCAAGCGCGGCACACACTTTAAAAAAAATAAAAAGCGCACCGCAAAACATCACAAACGCAACAAAACTAAGAAGAATAAACGCTAAGAACGCGCGCAGACGGGTCGATATACCCTGACACTTCCTGACCACTGGCCGACCATTTGGGCTGCCAGTAGCCTGGAATCACATCTTGGCGCGCCGCGCCAAACCACTTACAGAACACCTTGCGATAGTAATACGCCTCTTTCGTGGTCGGCGTACAATAGGGATACGTCGTCGCCGCCGCCGCCATTTCCTTGTCCGTCACCTTATCCGCCACCCATTCTTGAATGATCTGAAACCACGATTTCTGGCCTGACACACCATCTGAAAATGCTTCCTTCTTACGCCAAAGAACCTCATCGGGAAGCAATCCTGTTCCAGCAAATGCCTCGCGCAACCACCACTTCTCTACGCCTTTATAGGTCGGCATACGCTGTTCCGCAGGAATGGTCCAGTAGGCCTTAATAAATTCGGGATCCAACAACGGTACACGTCCTTCCAGACCCCAACGAGAAATGCATCGATCTGCGCGCTTCACATCGTAATAATGAATATTCTTGACGTAATCTTTGGCAGCAGCATCCAACGCCTCTCCATCGGGTGCGTACCAGTTAAATAGGTAAGAAGAACATACTTCATCAGGTCCTTCACCTACCATGACAACCTTGCAATCCGTCGATATTCCAATGAAATTCGAAACAATATATTGACCAACAGACGCACGAACGGTAGTAGTATCCCAGGACTCGATAGTACGAATGACATCGTCAATGGCAGCCAGGCCCTCTTCTGGTGTAAAATTCACTTCACTGTGGCTGGACCCAATATGATGAGCGACTTTACGGGCATATTCAAGATCTGTGCCTTCATTCATTCCGCAACAGAAGGTTCGAATGGATTTACCGAGCATCTTTGCCGAAAGAGCCGCGACAAGACTAGAATCGACCCCGCCTGAAAGAAGCCATGCAATGGGTTTATCGGCGGCCAGCCGCCGACGAACGGAATTCATGACAGCGTTACGAACGGCGGTTAGATGATCCGCATCAGGAATCGCGACGATTTGATCCAATCGACGACAAGACAATTGTTCTACACCCGTCATACCTAGTTCGTTCATATGATAGACATTCATCATACCAGGTGGAAATTCGATCATGGATTCTGGGTAGTGAAGTACCCCTTTCAACTCAGATGCAAAGACCAACAAGTCCGTTCTTTCATTTACGTATAATGGGCGAATACCGATCTCGTCACGACATGCAATGACTTTCTTGAGATTCTTGAGACGATCAAACTCAAATAGCAAAAAAGCATATTCGCCTTTGACTTGGTATTTGATCTTATTGTAAAACTCGGATTCACGGCCATCGCGTGCTAATTTCATATAGATCTCAGGAATCACCATGCAATCGTTTTTAATGGGGCGAAGATGGTTTTGATCGATCAATTCTTTGAAATTATAGATCTCGCCGTTACAAATAAAAATCACGGTGCGCTGATCGTCTTCCAGAATAAACGGCTGATTGGATTGGAAGGTGTCGTCCATGATGGCAAGGCGATGAAAGCCGATGATCACATTCTCATAGGTTTCAAAGTAGGTATTGTCAGGTCCACGATGGGTTAGCTGGTAACAATCTTGGAACCATTGTACGAGATCGGACTCGAGATCGGTTAGATTCACGACGCCAAAAATGCCGCACATTCTATGGTAGAACCAACAAGCAGGATTTAGGTTGGAATTAGCCGCTTAAAAGCAGGAAGATCGAGTAATTGATCGGCTTGGTCGATCGCAGATTCAATCCAGCATTGATGAACCGCAAACGATTCGCCACATAAGAATAATCCAGGCATACCATGCGGATCCGGATGAAGTGATTTCTTACTTTCTTCTACAATATTATAGCGACCAGGTTTCCAATAGGTGCAGCCGTCTTTCCATGCGTGCATTTTAAAAAAGATCGGATCAGGGATCGATCGATCAGGAAAAAGGGATCGAATGTGTTTCATCACTTGATCTTGGACGGTGGTTCGATCTTGTTTCAGCCAAAATGTAGCATCTTCTCCATCGGTATAGGAGATCATGATCGTTCGTTGATCGATCGGTATAATATACCGAATAGGATCGTTCGTAACAATCTTAGACAAATCGGAAAACCAGGATTTGCCCTTTTTAACAGGAAACACGGCATACATACGTAGTAATGGTGTCATTACGAGTCGTTCCAGTACAGGTAAATGAGAGACGCCGCGGATCTGTTTTACACTATCGCTAGGAAGAGCCATGACACAGGTAGGCGCGATATATGTCTGACGAGAGTGTAGTTCGCGCTGCATACAAACAATCTTCACTTCGCCCTTAAAAGAGGAAACAGAGATCACTTCTTGATTTCGCTCGATCGATCCACCAAGTGACTCGAATTCTTTTACCATTCCATCGATTAGCAGAGAAAGACCGCCTTTACAGATACCAAATCCAGCCATTGATTTCATTTCGTGATCAAATACTTGGATTGCATGATCGGCACGAATGGTATGGATCTCAGAAAAATAAGGAAACTGGTTGTAAAAGGAGCGGGTTCTATCCTTACCAATCACCATATCGGATACTTGTCCTAAGGTATGGGTTTGTAGGACGTCCAGCGGAAGAGATCGAAGAGGTTCGATGAATACATCGTGAAGTTCGGAGAAGCGATTGGGGTGTAGAGAGCCATTTCGTTCCAGATAAAGTGAATCTTTTGAAATGGGTATCCATTCTAATTGGTATTGTTTCATGAGGGCCAATACTTTTTTGTGCGTATGAGAAATACGACCTGCGCCATTCTCCCAATGAAGTTTGCCAATACCTGGAATGGTCGTATGATAGGTATTGATACGTCCGCCGACGACATTGTATTTTTCAAGAATAATACATCGTAGGTGTGGATTTCTATGAAGAGTTTCAATGCCAACGCGTAAACCGGCTACACCTGCTCCTATAATAATGATATCATATGTCATTTCTTATAGTAGAGAATTAAAATGTGAAAACCAGTGTTTTATGTGTTCTATCGTTTGACCAATCACTTCTAAAGAAACAATTCCCATAAACATTGTAGTAAACATAATAAACAATGGAGTGGATACATCTGACGTGGTAGGAACATGAAATAGTTCCAATAAGGGATCGATAAAATTTCGTTGATCACCGATCAATCGTTGTTCAATACGTGTCCATACACAGCCACCACATATCATATGATGAATGAAAACAATACAAAAAATAGAGAAAAAAATAACTAGAAGAAAATAGGAACGACAAAAGATATGAATTGAAATATACATAAATACCATGACATAGACAAAAAAGTGATGAAAAAAACGAATGACTCTTCCAATTTGTTTATTATCGGTTTCCCAAAAAATTAACTTTCTCATAACATATTCGACAGCATATTCAATCTTATCATTCATCGTTTGATAAAGAACCTTTGCAGTAGGAGCCGGTAATTCAGAAGATTTCGCTTCTTCCATTACTATATTCTGGATTTTATATTTTTTTATTTAAACTCATACGTATGCAATGTAATAGGGTGTGTACCATGGCCACCATTCATAGGGCCACCAACTCCATGGCCACCAGCTATTACCTCCACTGTAGCCTCTCACGTGACCGCCGTATCCACCACCGTGACCTCCGTATCCACCACCATGACTGCCTCCACCATGACTGCCTCCACCATGAATGCCTCCACTATGAATGCCTCCACTTCCTCCACCATGACTGCCTCCACCATGACTGCCTCCACCATGACTGCCTCCACCATGACTGCCTCCACCATGACTGCCTCCATAAAATGGTTCAGTAAACCTGCCTGAAGAGATCAGAATAAGAACTAAAAATAGAAGAATAGCATATATGTATCCCATTTCTAATGATGCAATGTATTATTCTAAAATACTGGCCTGAATGGCATGTTGAAGTTGTTCCTCTTCAGTTGGAAGATCCTCTGAGTCATCATGCTTTACTTCCTCCTTCGATTCCTCGGCTTTTTTCTCGTTTGTCTTTTTGACTTCGGTTTTAAAATTCTTAGTAAGAACACGATAGTAGTTAAATTGGTCAGTGTTATTCCATGTCATACTGATATAGGGTACACTATAGGAATGTGCAATGCTAACAGATTTAAGCGCATCATTAATCATGGCAATTAACGTTTGAATTTGTACGTTCAGCTCTGTCAAGAATTCCTCTGCTTTATTAATGGGTAACTCGCTAAAGGAATCAAACTTGCCGTCGTGATAATTCTGCACACGGTTCACGAGTTCGACTGCGACCATACGAAAGGCGCCAAGTACTTCCTGAATTTCCGCATCACGTTTTCGTTTCTTTTCGTTGATGGCCAAGAGACGACCCCAGTTCTTTTCGTCGAGTTCTCCGAGAAGGAACTTGATGTTAATGGAATTGGTTGTATCTTGGTCAATGTGAGAACGATATTGTCGGGTGGAAATATCTTGCATTTCCATGCAGATGCGGTGAAACTCATAGAAGATATTGGCGACACCTCGCTTCAAGCCACGAGGAAACCGAGTGAGTTCCCAGCCACCAGGAAATCCACCACAGGGTACATCGGCCGGATTACGTGGAACGGCGCCACCTGTTCGCTTCATCCATTCGTAGTAGTGAGGATTGTGAATAGGGCCAGACGTGACAATTTTTCCAGTGTTCCAATCCCATGGAGTTTGACAGCTAATGCAGAACATTTGACTGCAGCCAGAGATCTTCTCAATGAATTCGCCGCATTTTGGGCACGGCTTACAATCTTTACGAATGAGATCCGCCGTCTCCAAATCTTCTTTTTTGCATTCGTGTTCCACATCGTGTGTCTGCCCTTTGACCGCGAAGCATTTGGAGCAACTGTACCATTCGCAAAGACCGCATTTCCATGCCGTGCTCAGAAACCCTTTACAGCCATCATTGATACATCGTCGAACAAACTTCTTCTTTTCATCTTCTTTCTTGTCTTCCTCTTCCACCTGATTTGCCGGCCACCGAAAGGCATATAAGAGGTGCTTCTTTTCACGTATGCATATATTGATTTCTTCTTGCTGATCTGACAGTTCTTCAAGTTTGATGAGACGTTCTGTATGAACCGGCCCCTGAAGACGATGTGCGCCATAGGTTAGAACATAGAGCTTGCTGTGTTCCGATACTGTGTGGTCTCGTTGCCGTCGTAGCTCGCCAATTTGTTTTAGAATAATACTTTCTTGTAAATGACGTTCACGAAGTCGTTTTTCACGCATGGCAGCATCTTGTAAGAGTGGAAGGTGAGAACGTTCGCGATTGATGAGAACTTCTTGGCGATGTTTAAAGTAGTTTTGTTGAAGGTAGGTTCGTGTACAAATCTCTTGGAGGGTGGCATCACTGTAATTGACGCGACAATGAAGGCAGTGTGCATCTTCGTGTCGTGTCAGTAAGTATTGTTCTACGCATTTGCAGCAGGCACTGGCTTGACAGAATTTACAGACGGATTTCTTTCGAAGAACGGACGTGAATTTAGAGGTGCAGACAATGCAGATCTCGGGCTCCACCACTTCATTCTTGATACGTTTCGAGCGTTCTGTCTTGGATTCGGCTGCCATGATTTGATGACATGTACATGTGATAAAATTTGGAGTCAATTTTATGATTTGGAAGCGTCAATGGCACCACCCCTCTTTTCAGTAGAAGGAAGAAGTCTCTTATCTGTGCCGCTATAATGAGAGAGGGGCATTTTAGGAAATAGATAGGATTGGAAGGCGTTCATGACAGAGCTAATATCTCTATCTTTTTCGGAATCAGGTTCGGCACCCGTCAATAAATCAAATGCCGTGATATGGCCATGAAGGGTGCACAAAATCGAGAGAAGTTCGAATTCGGCCATGTGAGAGTGAGGGCTCATGACATGAATCTCTTCTGGTAATGATTTATTTCCGTTCCATATATTATGACCCATATGTTGACGGGTATATTTCATTCTATAATAGAAGGTATACGACCGCTTTAAGACATACTAAAATAAAATTGAAATCGATTCATCGTGTAAAAAAAGGAACCATGTGTTCTTATCAGACCCGTTCCAAGACTGAAAAGCAAAAAATGGAGGAGACAGCGAGGATTCTTGTCCAATTATCGCAAGGATTTCTGCGTACCTCTTCTGCTCCGCCTGTATTTCCAAACGCTTCGCCACATGCCTCTCCACACGCCTCTCCACGATCGTGCCCAGTTACCCCGCCTGCTACGGTTCTTTCCAATCTGGATTCCACAAATAAGAATCCGCTAAAAGCACCGCCCGCTCCTGTACCCGTTATAAGTCGTTCTCTATCACATTCCGATGTAGCATATCAACGGACGATGGAGGTTGCTCCCTATACGAAACCAGGAGATACGATTCTAATGAATTGGTTTATGGATCGTAATCAATATACAACACTTCAGTATATGAAAAATGAAGATGGAGTGATGGTCATTCATCATATGAAGGGGCCATATAGCAGCATCAACATTCCATGGACGTATGATATAACCGACTTTCAATTTTAAAACCTAAATATAGATGGCAGATAAAATGGAAGAAACAAAAATGCATCTAAAACATCCGCACCCATTATCACATCAGGCGTTCTCGTATGAAAGAGCAATAAAAATAGCACATAAAACCAAACCAGGAGATACGATTCTGATGAATTTTTATGTGGATCAAGATGCTTATGCGACGGTAATGTTTATGAAGAATGAAAATGGTAAAATGAAAATTCGTCAGATACACGGTCCATATGATTCAATTGACTCGAATTGGACGTATAGTGTAACAGATTTTCCATGGCGATAAAAAAATTGAAATCAGTACTGTCATAAAATAAGGCACAACCATGGATTACAAAGATACCATTATCCAAGCACTCGACGTGTTAAAGAAGCGCGACATTGCTGATAAGCAGCCGTTCAAGGCCCGTGCGTATCAAACTGTGATTACGCAGTTGAAGCAACTAACAACGCCTGTGACAACATGGGACGATGTGAAAGACATGAAAGGAATGGGTGAGAAAATCGAGAAGAAAGTCAAAGAAATTCTGGCTACGGGTCAACTCCGATCGGCAGAACGGGCGAAAGAGTTGTATCCGATCGAAGCCCTTGATGCCTTTCAAGGCATTTATGGTGTGGGACCGGCCAAGGCAACGGAGTTGACCAAACAGGGACTGCGAAGCATCGCGGAATTGCGGAAGGCGGTTCAGCAGAATCCGAAACTGTTGAATGATAAACAAATGGTGGGACTGAAGTATTATGAGCCGTTATTGGAACGGATTCCGAGAGAGGAAATGGTAGAGCATGAAGACATTCTCTTGCATTACTGGAAGCCATTCACCGCAGAAATCGTGGGAAGTTTTCGTCGTGGCGCGGTCACATCGGGTGACATTGATGTTCTGATTCGCGTACCGACCGGCATGCCGGCATCGGAAGTCAAGAAACATCTGGCGGAGAGGGTGCAGATGATGCAGAAAGCGGGATACATTCAGGAAGTACTGGCCATTGGAGAGCACAAGTGCATGGCGATTTGCCATCGCGATGAGACATCGACGCCGCGACGCCTGGATCTACTGATGACGCCTGAAGAGGAATATGCGTATGCGATTCTCTATTTTACGGGATCCGATCGGTTCAATGTGGCGTTCCGACAGCATGCGCTGGAGAAAGGGTATACGCTGAATGAACATGTATTACAACTGGTACAACATACATCAAAGCCCGTTCCGCCGATGCAATCCGAAAAGGAAATTTTCCACTTTCTGGGGCTCCGATACATTGAGCCAACCGAACGTGTTGATGCGCGTCAAATCATTCGTCGTGGTAAGCCAAAAGTGGCACAACCAAAAACTCCACTCTAATTGTCAACTCAGGATCAGGAGGACATGAGGTATGTCGTGTTTGATATGGATCAAACAATTGCGGATATCTCCATGGTCTACTTTTTTTTAGTAAGTTTGACGGTAAAAACATATTTAAAAGATCAAGATTCGTATTTAGTGAATTATTTTCCAGATGGATTGGAGGAGCAATTAGAACATGCGTATCGGTTATTTGTAGAACGATTGGCGAAAGAAGAAATATCTAGCCGGCCAATTGGGATTCTTAGACCAGGTGTCATCAGTGTCATGAGACGAATTAGTAAAATGAAAACGTCCATAGGAGGTGTATCCATTTATAGTAACAACCAGTATTTGCCGAGTATTGAATTAGTACGCGATATTCTTCATGTAGCGATCGGTCGGCCGATCATTGATGTATGTATTCACTGGAATCACCCGTTGAGAGAATGGGATCATCTGAATCACCCGTTCGTTAGCAAAACATGGGACGTTCTTCGATCGATTTTGGTCGAAAATGGAGTGCCAAACACGATCGAACCGAAAGATGTGATTTTTTTCGACGATCAGCATCACCCGCAATTACATCGGACATTATCAGAGAATTACTACAAAGTTCCTATCTATCGTACAACAGACTCACTGGATCGACTTTCATCGATCTATGTATCGTGTATACAAGATGCACGAGTAAACGTATATAGTTTTTTCACGTATCTATTGGATGTATTTAGCACGGACGACGATGTCTGTCAGTATAATCCTTCGAATGTGACAATAAACAATTTATTACATATGCTTCAAAGAATGTCAAGAAAGGAATCGTTTGCTGCACACATGGTAGAGGCGCCTCATGCAGATCATGGAATACGAATTATGAAAGATGCAATCGACGATATTCGTATCCAGTATGAGTTGGCTCACCCACTGGGTGGAAAACGGTATACCTATAAAAGACGACGAATGACAATTAAGAAATAATCGTAAACTACAATAGGTATGAAGCGTTTGTATGGATTAATCATATTGTTACTCTTATTCTTATTTTATCGTTCTTGTCAATACAAAGAGGCATTTTTAAATTCGATCTGTGGCGATTATGAAACATGTACATCGTGTGCGAATAAATCTAACTGTATATGGTGTCTTTCGACAAAGACGTGTCAATCTTCGGACGCTACGGTATGTGACGACACCGTGGAGGATGCGGCATTATGTCAAGTGGATCCACCTATGAATTCTTCAGGTCCCGATACGACGGTCGTTAATGCAGACATGGATAACAATTCATTGTATCATGATCAAGTTGGAAACAATATATTTCCACCGAATGCGTATATGAATGGAGACATTATGTATTCTCCTGAGACGGTGATGGCGAATGTAAGTGAACTTCGAAATGAAGTACAGAATCTTCAGCAGTTTGTTACAAAATAAAATTGAAATATTGTGGCGTGTTTAAAAAGGTACAACCATGTCTCGTGAACAAAAGCTCCAATCCATTGGTGAAATGCTGGTGAACGGTCATACGATGACCAAACTAGATTTTCTGGGAACTATTCGTGTGTATGGACAATATTATTTCAACGTCTTTCGTCGATATAATAATGTCTATGAGATTGTTCTCGAGGATTTTGCAGGGGATTTCCACTTTCTACGAGACTATACGGTTCGCGAATCCATGCAGAAGGTGTTGTGCTTATCGGACGAGCAAATGAAAGACCTGTACATCATTGATGCACATTCGTTCAAACATCATTCGAATGACATTGACGATGTGACGGGAATGCGTTGGACGGAGATTCAGCATCGGTGGTATGGCGTGGACATGAATCTAGGAGGCATTCATCAGGACTTTCACAAGGTGGTTAAGTATGAGTTGAAGGAGGAGAAACCTTCGGCACAGCACTCGCAACCTTTGGTACAGCACTTGCAACCTTTGGTACAGCACTCGCAACCTTCGGTACAGCAAGAACAGGTAACGCAAGAATCAGAGGAAGATTCAGTAGATACTCCTCCGCCACTGGAAGTAGATGAGATGGACGATTCAAATCGATTTACACCGTTGTGGACGGGTGTGAATTTATCGGAGCGATTTGCACAGGCAGATCATTTGCAGGAAGAGGAGTTTACGATTTTGCGAAATGGAACTAGAATTGCTAAGCCACGACGATAAGCCATTGGCGACGATAAGCCTTTGGCGATGATAAGCCTTTGGCGACGATACGCCATTACATTCGCACCACGCAGTACAACATGGACGGATTAATGAGATTGTAGCTCAAATCAAAAAACGTCTCCTCTCTCCATTTTCCAGCGTATTCTAACGAACGCTCTTCAAACATCGTGCTATAATCATAAATCGAGATACCCGAATAATAACATGCTGAACGAAACTGACATTCGGCGTTAAACCAATAATCATCAGCAGCAGGAGAACGTGGAAGGCCATACATTGTACCCAAGGAGGGAATCAAGAAAAACAGATTGCGACGAATCAAATACAAATTATTTTGGCGAATGGTCAAAATGTATCGGCCATTTTTTATGTATTGATTCAATGTCGTTTCATAGGGTATGTCCGTTACATTGAGTGGTACACAATCTGCGTCATTTAACACACAATTTGCAAAAATACGGGGAATGTTGGGAAGGGTGGTATCCGATAAAAGGGTGGACATGAAATATCGAAGAACACTCTTTTCGTTACATTCCATTTTATAGGTTTTCAAAATCTGTTTGATGCGGAGCACGCGTCGTGCAACATCTTCGTCGGTCCAATGAAGCCAATGAAAATCAACCGGTTTGGCATAAATGGTATCGGTGCGCGCACGGATCAAATACTCGAATTGGAAGCCGCGTTGTTGTTCATATTGGCACATTTTCATATTGGCAAGATGTAATTGAAAGTATTCAATCATGGATCCGCTGCTACGAAGATAATTTTTCCAGACGTCTTCAAGAACCATATGTTCAAGAATGGTATCGCGTTGTGTTGTCCATTCGGGATATTTGGAGATACTAAACCATTCAATGGAACGCAAATGGGTTCCCATTTCTTCTCGAAACCATTCGGTCCATTCCTCTTCGGGCTGAGAAGTATCGTTTTGAACACATACAAATACGTCAACTCCATCGCGAAGAACATTTTCTTTAAAGTATCGCATGGTCTTTTTTACGGTTCGAAGTGCACCAGTAAAGATAACTGCCACCCTCATTGGGATAAGTAACCTACTATCCATTTAAGTTACTGACGAATCAAGGAGCGCCAGATGGAAACACGTGTTTTGGCATCGAGAGCCAATAAGGTGCAGAGTTCTAAACTGAATCGAAGAAAGCGTGGCCATTCGAGCGTTCCAATGGATTGTTCCCACGTTTGAATCTCGCGATCATACAAGGGGCGAGCGGACGCACTGTCCCATTCTTTCATGGAATCCATGACCCAGCGACAGAGTTGAACCAGGTACGCAGGATCAAGGGTTTGTTGTTCCAAATTGGCCTTAATAAAGTCAACATCGAATTTCTCGTGCAAATCGTCATGAAATCGAGAAGGAATCACTTCTTTAATAAGATCTTTCAACTCAAGAAGCTGGCAAATGACAGTGGTATAGTTTTGTTCGCGAATATCGTTCTCGACCATATCCCAGTAGGCACGTTTCATCATGTTTTCAACGAGAGAATGACGCATTTTATCCACTTCGGCAACACGCGCATCCAATACTGATACGAATCCCATTCTTTCAGCAGCGCCACGAATTTTGTAAATCAGTGATTGATAACTGTCTTTCCATTCAGCAATGGTAGACTCATCTTTGGATTCTTCAATGGTTTGTTTCAAGTGAAGAACTTCTAAGTAATATCCAGTAACTTCATTTACAAAAGATATATGATCGTCTTTCTTCCATGAATCAAACATGGTAAGGTAATGGCGAGCGGAGGCATCTCGAGTGGGATCTTGGCGAAGGGTTTCTAATACAAAATTACGTGCCGCCGTCCATAGTTCATCAGAAATGTTGCTCTCTATACGGAATTTGTAAAGAATGAGAGAAAACCAGAGGCAACGACTTTCGACCAAGGTATAACCATCCATCGCCGTACGACGGAGAGGAATGAGATACTGTTTTGCTTGCTCAATTACATTAAATGTTTTATCAGTAAGAAAATGCGTGATATGGCGCCGGATTTCTGCCGAATTCATTTCTGTACCTAGCGATCACAAAAAAATTGACATGATCTTTTTTATTTAATAAGAGATAAGACCATGTATTGCCAAGATAGAATGATGACATTTGTCGTGTATAGCATGATATTATTTCTTTGTTTTACCATTTATCTGATGAAGCAAGATATGCCAGACCCGTCTTCCTTTCCAGGGCCGATTTATCGACCGGATGCAAAATTCACCATGGCAGAACGACTTCAGGATCAATTAAAATGTATGTCGTTATGTGAAAGTGGTAATTATCACCATCATCATTTGAAACAAACACGAATGGGAAAGTGCAATTCATAAAGTCATTAAAAATAGTATATTATAACAGATTAATATATTGATAATAAAATTGAAATTATTTTTGGTAATTATATATTATTACACATCATTTATCATGTCTATTCCATCCATTCATATTCCAGGAATGCTACGAGGCAAGCTTGCCGCAGGATTCAGCAATCTACATTGTAAGAGGGAGATCTTCGATAACTCCGAGAGTGCACAGTCAACAAAAATTAGAGAATATCTTGATACAAAAGAAAAATGCCTGATCATTGCGAATGATGGGAATGGAATTGATGGAAAAGCAGGATTAGAACGAGCAGTCTGCTTTTACATGGATTCTGATCCATCGGAGAAACATGGTCGTTATGGGATTGGGTTGAAGCATGCGCTTATTCAATTTACGCAACTAATGAAAAAGGCCACGATCATCACCTGCTCTGAAAAACCGAATTATTCTGAAAAGAAAACCATAGAAGAAAATCGCTATAATCGAAAACTATATCAAATTGAGGTTGACTTTCCAACTATTATGAAAGAGCAATCTCTGTATTTTAAGGCGCAGGGTGCAGATCGAGATGCTGAAAAGTTGTGGGAGAGATATGCAATTGACCGTTATAATACAGGAACCGTTATTCACATTCCATGCGAGGACACTGTATTCAGTGAACTCCTCATGATGGCACAGTCAACTGATATTAAGACATCATTGCGATATCAGTTGGGGATCACGTATCAGAACTATTTGAAGAAAAATCACACAATCACTCTTCAGATTGATGATGATATTCCTGTCGACATTGTTTGTATTGAGCGCCTCTTTTATGAGGAAATTCCGAAAGACGACCGAATCCAGGTAGAATTGACGATCTGCCACGATTCGCATCGTAACATTCGCGTATATGTTACGAAGGGTAAAGAGACTGGATATTATGTCCAGTCTAATCCAAATGTAAATCGATTAAAGTTTGTAATAGAAGCTCCATCAGACGAATGGCAGCCTTTTGGAAAAATGACGCTTCGTGCTACGTATACAGATGATTGGATTGCAAAGCAGCGCCCGTCTCTGGAAGCGAATGGTGTGGTCTTACCAGATAATGGAGTTCAGGAAATTAGAACGATTCTTGGAGGTGCGGCTATCGAGCGTAATGGAAAGATTGTATCGATCATTCCACCGACTAAGGCAACATCAGGAGATCATGGTCGTTATAAATATCTTGAGGAGCAACATTGGTCCTTCTCTTACACTCCTGTCCATGAAAATCGTTGGATTGAAAATGAACGAATCCACACATTAGATAATCTTCTTGGCATTGAAGTGAATAAGTCTAGAATTGATCCCGCTCAGATTCATAAAAATATATGGATCGTGTATCAACAATTATCGCAGCAATTTGCAGCCACATTGTATAAGAAGAAAGAACCACAACCAAATCATAACGGTCTTATCCGAAACGAGCAAAAATTAATTGTGCCATCAGCTGTGGTAGCACCGTCATCGGTTGCAGCTGTGGCAGCACCATCCGCCATTGCAGCATCGTCGGTTGCAGCTGTGGCAGCACCATCGTCAGTTGCAGCGGTTGCAGCATCGTCTTCCGTCACCGATAGTGCAGTAAAGAAAAACTCAGGACCACGTGTGGCACCGCAAGTAGCACAGCAAGTAGCACCAGTAGTACACGCAGCATCTTCTAAAACTGAAAGTAGTCCTATAACATATCAAACGGTTAGATCACATCCGCGTAGCACGCCCAAAACTCCAAAAGACATTGCTGAACTGTATAAAAAACTTCGTAATGCATATACGGATGAACAGACCGATGAGATGTATCGTAACGCATCATGTGTAACAGAACCCAATTTGTCAACAATTTATGGTGCTCTTATCAATATGGAAGAGGTGTTGAAGCGTATACAGAACAATCAATCGTAATAACAAAAAAATTGATACATTCCTATTTATTTTTTTAGTATATCATGAAGCATTCACGCTGCACCACAGAGAACATCGTAATTATCACGATCGTCTCTATCCTTCTTTGTGCATGCCTATTCTTTATCATTTATGAGAGTTATGCACCCCCTTCTTATCATTCTTTGAATTCAACGATTGTTGCACAGTCAGCGATGGCATCTAAGATTCAAGCCGTGTCCACTGTACCATCTAAGGTTACTACACGGTCATCAGAATTTACACCGATTGTTGTTCTACCGATATCGACCCACCCAGTAGCTAGAACACATGCACCACTACATAGGATATTGCAAAATAGAAAGACAATTGTATCTAAGAAAAAAAAATCTAAGCGTACAACACTTCATTGGGTAAAGTTTCTAAAGAGACATTCAAAGAATCAAAGAACAACCCCTCGTATTGACCTTCATAGAGTACATGTACCGAAGAGCACAAAAAAACACTACACCTTCCACTGGGTTGAGAAGAGATCTATCCGCTTGATTCCAGAAATAAAAGTATTACACAATGTTAAAGAATATCCACCCCATAAGAAGTAATGACGGATAATATGGAAAAAAACTTAGACATGTTGATGAAAACGGTGTCCGATAAGAAACCTCTTGCTCAATTTATTAAACCGTATCTTGATAAAAGCACAAATATGTATTTTCGTTTATTTTATAATTATCTAAAACAAGAAGAAAAATACAGTACATTGTTTACTCTGTTAGTTAAGAAAATTGTAAAAGAATCCAAAAAAGATGAGCACCTTTTATTGGCAATTTCAATGATGTTAAAGAAGTATGTATAGAGATCGTGTGTATAAAATTGACGAAATCACATGGATAGATGAACGGCATAGGCATGTTTCATATTCTTTCCACGTTATTTGTAATTGCTTCGACGTATGCGTATCAACAAGATCTCGCGAAACTCCCCAATGGAAAATCGTATGGACTAACACTGGGTCATCCAGGCGGAGCAACAAAACGCGTCACCTCTATCGCATCCACTTTCTACAAAGCAGGCCAACAATGGTCGAAAGCATTCTGTATGGCTGATGCAGATGGAGATGGTCAATCAAATGGATTGGAAATGGGCGATCCATGCTGCAAATGGACGGTAGGACAAACGCCTCAATTCATAACGGGTCTATCGGATCCCAACTCAGCCGCATCAACCACCCTAAACAAGATGCCTCCGTGTATCATGTCATATGCGAATGTAAAGTTGCAGTGCACAGTATGCATTCAAGCTCTTCAACTAGATATGGCAAAGCCATCTAACAACGCAGTAGAGTTCATACTAACCTCTGTAAAATCGTGCAAAGACGCAACACAGGATGATGCACAGAAACTTCTTTGCGTAGAGACATTGCTCAAGAATGGTGATCAACTCTTCATGGATCAAAAAAATGGTGTAACACCGATTCAGTCGTGCATGAACTTGGGCCTGGTATGTATGGCTCCACCAACGCAAGCCCCAACTCAGGCACCTACTATGCCTCCAACAACTGCTCCTACTACCGCGCCAACAATGCCTCCACCTACACCTACGCAACCTTTGCCTCCTACATTTAATACCATGTCTCATGTAGCAACGTCAGTAGAATCTTCAGAGCCTGTTACAGAATCGATTCTGATTCCCGTCCTCGCTTCAGCGGGTGGCGCGATTGTCCTTTCTCTCTTTCTGTGGCGTTTCTGTAAGAAAACAGAACCTGCCCTATCCAGCGATGATGAATTCTATGCGATGCCTGATGTAGAGTATCCAAATCAGACATCGTAAATATTTACGTGTATTATCTATACATATTTTTATAGATGTTTATAAAATAACATTACGATTATTTCCATAAAACTCAGAATATGCATTAGGATATTTTTCAGGGTCTAATCCTTGACAATGAATCTGTATGCGATCTACGAGTCGCACTACTGGTATGATAATTGTACCTCCATAGAGGAGACCGTTACCAATAGAATACAAACATCTAGTAGAATATAATTCGTCCTTGATATCGGAGCGCATCTGTCTCGCAAATCCGTACATAAAGAGAGTGCCATAACATGCACCGACGATGCGATATGGCATTCTAATAGTAGAACCAATAATAAAATTTAGATCAAGATCTGACACGGTGGAATAAACTTCGTAATCCCTTTTACGTATTTAACAATTCCTTTCTTGATTACCGCAGAATCGCGTAATACAGCCATGACATTCGATCGGATTGTATCTGCCGACAATTTATGATGAGTCTTCAATAATTCTACCAATTCACGAACTTCGATCATATCGCCAGGCACACATACTTTCATGATCGATGAAACCCAGATCCGTTCTTTTTCCTCGCCGGATTCACGAAATACCCCTTCAGGCATCACAAACGGGGCAGCGATCTCTTGGACATTCCTTACTTTTTTCAAGATCCGATCAATGCGATCTTCTGATTCATCGATCAGATCGGCGGTCCATCGACCGATCTCGTCCAAATGAGCCCGATGCCGTTTCCAATCCGTCCTGCGCTTGGCAAGTTCCTCCACGGCCCGTTCCAATTCACGAACGATCTCCACACGATCAAATCCGTTGTTTTCTTCACGATGATACTCCCACCAGATTCGAAAGAGTCCTAGCAACATAGAAAAGACTTTGTGCTCGTCTTCGCCACAGAACTCTTCGAATCGATTAATGTAGATCATCATTTTATCACCATCGAATTCACATACCAATGGACCTGCCCCATTCTTTCCATGAATGTCCGTCGTGCGACTGATCATGACACCGACGTTTGACTGTGCATTCTCTTTCAAGTCGCGCAAGAACTTATCCACTTCTGATTTCGGAACCAGTGACGTATAATTCTTCAATTCCCACATAACAACACGTCCTTCTAAATCCATGGCAAAATCCATTTCGTGACCTGCACCTAGTCCTGTACTGCGAAGTCCGAATCCAGCACCAAGGCCATAGTATCGTCGCAGCCTCTCACCAAATTGTTCTTCGTAATCATTGCCTTTTGTCTTGACATTGGCGGCACGTTTTCCCATATTAGACGATAATTTGGCGATCTCCTCACTTTGTTTCGAAATACTTTCCTGCAATCTCGAATAGGCCGCCTCCATCTTTACGAGCTGTTGCTCTTTGGACGCCACAACTTTTCCCATCAACTCTTCGGTTCGATGAACGGCATCTTGAATATCGGCAGAACGTGATTCTTCAAGTACACGGCGACGAGCCTCAAGGGCTTCATATCGTGCAGTTAGAATATCATGTTCTTTTCGAAGAAGGCGTATGCTTTCTTCTGCATCTTTAGAACAGGATTCACGTTCAAGCCGCTGTGCCGCATTGATTTTCTCAAGAAGTTCGGTACTTGCAATGGTCCTTTCTTTCATAAGCGCATCAATATCTTGCGTCAGTTTATTCATGCGTTCTTGATATCCTGCTTGAATATGTTGAATCTCAGCATCTTTGGCCTCTGTTAGTCGTCGAATATCATCGTTGGCTCGTCGTGATTTCACAGATTGTTGAACGGTAGCGCCAATCAAAAGCGCCTCCTCGATTTCTTCTTCACTACCTTTGGTATACACGGCAGGAATTTCGAATTCATGTCGTACGTACAACGTAACTTTTTGTGGATTAGGAGACGCGACGGGCTTAAGTGTAGGAGAAGACCGATGACGCGTTTGCATACTACATAATTAGTGTTATACGGGTTTAAATACTTTGTAACAGTACATACATAATGCGTTTCTATATAGAATCAAAAACAGGTGATGGATCATGGTGTCCACTCGAAGTGTTACAATACTTTTCGTACGAAGAATCTAGTTACGAAGAATGCGATTATATCATTTCAACGTCTATTCCATTTAGTTGCACAGATCTAGGTATAATCCAGAAGGTAATGGACTCGTATCGATCGATCGATAAAAAAGTGATCGTCTTCTTTTTATCAGATTATAATCACGAGATCGATGTACCCCTCCATGTACTGCTTTTCCGATCAGGAATGTTTCGATCTCAGCAAAAACCAAATGAATTCCTTCTTCCTTATATATGGGTATTGCACGAATTAAAAGGGGAACACGCGTTTACACCATTAGAAAAGAGAGGTCGTTACCCGTTAGTAGGGTTTTGTGGATCGATCATTTCAGATCCATGTCGTATTCGTCACGTGGATCGATTAAGACAGTCGATTGCGATCAAGACGAAGTTTTTGTTACGAACCGCGTACTGGGCCGGTAAAAATGGAGATCAAACCGTGATCGACGAATTTAAAAAAAACGTTGAATCCACGTACTTTACCCTATGCAGTCGTGGTACAGGCAACTTTTCATCTCGGTTTTATCAAGTATTATATATGGGAAGAATTCCAATCGTAGTGAATACCGATATGGTACTGCCGTTGGAAGATCGAATCAATTGGAATGATGTAATCGTATGGTGTCAGACAGAAGAGGAACTGGTGAGTAAGACGAAAGAATGGTGGAATAAAGATATGGTTTCGGCACAAATCAAATGTAAGGAGATTTATGAGCAATATTTACAGCCGGCCAAATGGTGTGAGATTATTCAGAAGGAGATTTTGATTCCGAGGATTTGATGGTAGTAAACTTTGCACAGCCGGTTGCATGACGTAACGTTCGAAGGGTCTTTTTCTTCCAATCTGTGCCTACTGCCTTCTCAGACATGATATACATATCGCCTGCGTTCAAAGGAACAATAATGGGCTCTCCTAGAGGATCTCCTCGATGATACCATTGCCAGTACATCGGCATGGAAGAATATCCGATACGTACGCCAATTACTTTTCGGCGCTCCCCATCACCGTGGTAGCCGATACCACACTTTGTTGTATCGTAGTAGTAGTTGGATTCCACTTTCAATCCACTCGCCTTTGGTCCAAATCGTGCCTCAATCTGTTCTTTAAGGGAACTCATGAGAGGAACTTCATCATATCCTACTACCCGTCCTTTGCCCGCTTCATAATCGGGCTCGTGCCCCTTCTCGTCAAAACACAAATTCCAACGAGCATGTTTGTTCACAACTCGCCCATACATGACCGCTTTTTTATCATATACAAGAGATGTTTGTTCTTTGAAGAGATCAATCTGTTTTGAATTTCCTACTTGTGATAGGAGGGCATTCACGCCCTGTCGTATCACGAGTACATGTGCCAAGGGGAGAGGCTCAAGGGAGAGTTCTCCGCTAGAAAGACCGATGAGTTCGCATACTGCACCGAGACCTTCCATATGTGATTGAATGGCTTGGAGATCTGTAAGTTGAAAGCCACAGCCTTCTGCAACCATAGAACCGATTTGTTCCATACCGACGTGATTCTCTGCCATATCACCGAAGGTCAGCGTAATCAGTTCCTTTGGAGCAGCGACTTTTGGTTTAGACATGGTGGTATCACACCCAGTTGATAGGTATCGTTTCAATTTTTATTGATTTCATTAGATGGACGAGATTGATCGGTTCAGACAAAACTTTTTTGATACTGTCATTCAAATCGAAGAGAAGAAAGAACGAGAAGAAAAACATGCACAATCGATCTGTTATCATTCGTATACAATCATTGGAAACACATACTCAAAACTATATCAGCATCGTACGTGTGCAAAGTGCGGCCATTCGGCGGTTCGACATGTTAAAGTATGGAACGGTACAAAGGGTTGTATCATTGCGTAAAGAATACCAATGAAAATTAGTATCCGGTAAGTATAATGCTACAGTGGTTATTGGATCTTATCACGTCTTTCGTGACATTTGTCCTATCGCTGTTTGGTTTGAGTAAACACGTGGAAGAGGTTGCCCCTGTTATGGGCGGAGCCGTGGAGCAGGTTGAGTTATCGCCGCTAGAGAAACAGCCTCTTCTTCCAGAAAATGGCAATTCATCACAGCTCCCATAATTACAAAATAACTGGCTTCTCATGACCAACGCGCAGACGTGTATTGAGCATGATATCATAGCCTGCGTCTTCAATGTTCTTACAAAATGCCACATCTTCGCCACACATATCGACTAGTTCAAGTCCATCTTTGCCGCGAATACGCTGAAGTTCACGATTAAAATACGGGTAGTGAAGATCATCGAGTACCTCCTTTCGACAGGCAAAGAATCCTAGACCGGCGTAGGATACTTTCACAAATTCAGGATCGGAAAGGGGTTTGACATCTTTGTTCTGTTCTTGTGCCGCATTGCGCTCCTCGATCTCATTCATGTATTTTTTAATAGCCTCTTCGGTATCCTTTGGCTCGAGAAACTGGAAGGTGCCATTCTTAATAAAGTAGTCCTTGTTCCAATCTTTTACAACAGCAAATTGTTTATTATTACCCATCATATAATACCCAAATACGGCAGGGTGAAGGGTAGTTGACTCGATGAGTTCAATGAGTTGAGCTGGCGAAAAGACAACGTCCGAATCAATGCTGACAAATACATCATAGGCGTCGCCATTAAATGGCTTTTGATTCTTACCGCGGCGAACATCAAGGCCGAGTGTTTGCATTCGCGCAAAGGAAACAAAGGAGCTTTTTCCAGGACTGATAACGACTTCGTATCGATTGGAAGAAATAAGGGTATGAAGGGCGCGTGACCAGGAGAGAAGAAAGGCTTGGCTAAAATGATCGCCAGGAAGACCAATGATCACGCGTTTTTTTTGTGGCTCGATGACTTGATTTTCAGAAGCCATTGTCTATGTATAGAGAGTTATTATGCTTTATATTGATACTATACTGAGTGGATATAGTAGATGAGTATAAAATACCTTCTCATTGGAATAACAGGAGTATCCTATTCATATGGATATTGTCGAAGCTGGACACTCCCGTGGTGGAGTAGTCCATTTAAAAAAGAAGATAGGTTACTTCGTGCAATGTTTGCTACGACAATGGGAATTGGATATGTCATTCCTCCTTTTTGTGTTATGAAGTATGTTGATCTAGTGCGTAGAATCGATGATCAGAGACATTATCGTGCACGTTCGGGCGAACACTGGAAAGAATGGGGCTATGATCACCCTCGAGTATGGTAAAAACAAATTATATAAAATTGAAAGCATATGTATCAATCATCAACATCACCCGCCATGATCTTTTCCATTGGTATTCGACACACGCGCACTCGTCTCCTAGAGGGCCTGTGTGACATTCACCTGCATCGTCGCCACGAGGGGCTGACGCCAGATCAACTCCAAGAGATCATTACGATTTGTAATCAGCGCGTCCTTTCCACTCTTCCTGGCACGACAGAGTTGATTGATACATTGCGTGCCATTGCAGATGTGATTCGTCCAGGAAGTACGGTAGAGCTCGACCTCAATGTTCAGCATTATGGAACAAAAACGTTTGGTTCCGATGTTACCGAGGCTACACTGTATTTCTGTCGTCATGACAAACCATGGCCTGAGAATGGATTCGATTATGCTCCAGAGGAAGGGGTCAATACCTATATGCTGAGAGATTTCCTCTTTGGAGATGCCCCCTATTCTTTCACCATTGGTATGATAAACAAAAAGTGGGGCGCAGATGTGTGCGACGTGATCATACCGCGCGACACGATTCAACAACTCGATTGCTGGAAGATGATCGAGTTGCTGGAAGATGAGTTGGTGCAGTATGGTCCAGAGGAGGTGGATATCGATACGCTGATGGAGTATCTTCAGAAGATTACAGGTGGAACGGTTACACGTGAGCCATTGGGAGACGATGAGTTTGGTTGGGGCATGGGTGATAAGATTGGCCTTCTCTTTATTCGCGGCACGGGTCCGACGTATAGAGAGTTAGAGTACACAGGAAATATAACGGCACTGAAAGAGTTCTTGATGGAGTAATAACGGTACGTGGTTTATTTTTTATGATTCTAGAAAATTGACACGCATCATGAATAAATAGAAAAGGTATTCATGAGTCGTAAAAAGAAGAGAGAGAGTGAGAAGTTACTCGAAATTGGGCGAGAGTACATCAAGGACGACTCTGTTCCAGTACCTCGTCGCATAAACAATTGGCGAATATTCTTGAGAGAATACCGTAAAGAGAAAGAAAAAATAGAGATGGAACAGTTCCAAGAGATCAATGGATTTGCGGCGACAGATGATGATGCGAAACGGAAGTTAATTAACGAGCTCTTCTGCGAGATTATGCAGCGATATCCGAAAGACGATGATGAACGAAACGAGTATACGTATGTGCGAAACAAGAATGGAATGATGAAGATTGGTTGGAGACCGTTAATATAAAAAGAAAAATGGTTATTTTTCTTTTATGCTACGATGTAAAGTTAGACCGAGACTTCACAAAGGCGAAAGAGCTTTTCGAGCATAATTCGCTTTTCTTGGGCTTTCGCTTGAACCATGGAATCGATATTGATCGTTGTTTCGTTTTCCGCCGCTAGTCGCAAGTGATAGACATTCACAACTTCAGTTTGACCCATACGAACGGCACGTGCAATGGCTTGGTCCATTAGCGCGGCGGTCCACCAGGGGCTCATGAAGATGATGCGGTCATATTCTTGAAGATTGAGACCCACGCCGCCGGCGTGGAGTTGCAGCAACATTACCGTTGTCTTTTTTGTTTCTTTTGATTTTGCCAACACCGCGGTGCGCTCAGCTTGATTTAATCCGCCATGGTACAACAAGATATGATCGTCTTGTACCAGGGCTTGTTCTAATAGGAATTCACGAAGGAGAGCCATTTCTTCGATGAACTGACAGAAGATAATATACTTATGTACCTTATCTTTCGTGTCCTCTTGGATAATCGTTTGAATGCGTGACATCTTAGTACTAGCAATTTTCCAGTTTGGTCGTGCATACGTGGGGTCTTCGCGGCGCTTCGCGTTGATATATACTTGAGGGTGAACGGAAATCTGTCGAAGACGAAGCAAGAGTTTGAAGGTCTCAAACGGACTGAGCAGTTCCTTCGAATACTTCGTCGCCATTGACTCGGTGGCACCCTGCACGCCGTGGTAGAACTCCTCCTCTTCTTCTGTGGTAAAGGATAGAACATCTTCGTGGATTTTGGGAACGGGTGGCGCACCCTTAATAATATTGCGCAGAGAATCAAGGGAACGGTGAAGGACAAATTGAGGCAGAAGCGGATTCAGTCGAATGTCCCAAGACCATGCAGGTGAGCAAGGAACACCGATGAAGGCAAACAGGCTGACAATGTCTTTCAAGGAATTGACCAGCGGTGTTCCTGTGACGGCCCAACGAATGGGTGCTACGATTTTCCGTGCAGCCACAGCGACTTGACCATTTCCATTACGAATCTTGTGTGCTTCATCGAGCACGACACGATCCCATGAACGAGAGAACAAGGACGGCTTCGTATGCATCTTCTCATAGTTGCTGATATATACATTAGGGCGCATCTTCATGAAGTGACGTGGAATGGAGCCGCTGCCTTCTCGCTTCTCCCACGATCCTTTTACCACCTCGTAAACCGCCATGCCAGCTTTCTGACACACTTCTGCCCATGTCTGAATCATCGCCAGGGGCGCAATCAAGAGGGTTTGTTTCTTGATATGGTTGGCAATGGTAGCCGTGATTTGAATGGTCTTGCCTAGGCCCATGTCATCGCATTGGAAACCGCCGTATACGCGAACCTTCTCTTTTCCGTCAAGGGTGGGCGCTTCGGTGCCTACCTTCTCTTTCTCTAGCATCCATCGGATACCGACTTCCTGGTGAGGAAAGTAAGAGAAGCCCTTCCAAAGAGGAATCAGCGTGGAAGACATGGATTAGTTTGATTAGAAAAAAAGCCGCCGCTTAGTTCAATTTTTATTTAGGATATAGGCGATTACTTAGCCGTCCATCCAGTATACATCAGGGTGATAAAGAGGAATAGTAGCTACAGGAGGCACAGGATTAGCTGGAATATCGCCCTCATAAGGCATAAGACAGCATAGACCAGGTACCGCCCGTGTAATCCATTGTTCTATCGTGTAGAAATGGCAGTTAAAGAGAGACTTTGTAGCATGTCCTATATTGACAGTATATTCAGGTATCAGTTCGACAATCGAGTAGTCGGACCAATTCAGATGGATAAACGATTGCTGACAAATCGTTTGCTTGTGAGGTGTATCATATAGATTTCCAAGGTAATGGTGATGTACGACATGACCTTGCAAGTAATCATGCAAGGTGCTGCGATGAAAGGCTTGAAATTGCTCACCGACTCGCACTAAGACATGATACGTCGATGCATTCAAGAAATCGGCACAATCCACTTCTTCATAGGCAAAGAGATCAAATGCGGTTTGGCCGCGAAGTTCTTCTGCACGAGTACGCGGATCACGGTGACCGATAGCTGGACAGGGTCGTTCTAGGATCTGAAAGCCGCGCTCCAAGTACTTCTCCATTCGCTGAAATTCTCGTTCGTTCAGTTCACCTGAAACAGTGTGATACATTAATTTGCGGAGTGTCTCATTGGGCCAGGCAGTTTCAAAGAGCCCATCAAGAGCGTTCCACCATGTCATGCATACGCTTAGATCGAAATTCTCGCATACATATTGGCGCAAGTCCTGTTCTTTTAGGAAAATCAGTTGGACTGTTTTTCCATCTTTAACAAAGGAAAGAATCTTGGTGATGGAATGAAGTTCACGATAGTCGTTATTGGGCGCCGTTGCCTCGTGTTTGGCTGCTAAGTAGTAGTTGTTTTGAACCATGAGGGTGGTGAAGAGCGACTCGTTTCCATGCTGTATACGGTCTCCATGCAAGGCTACCAAATGTGGGGTATATTCAATCCAGATGTCTAGGTCGCTTGGTACAAATCCTGGTTCTACACCATTCTGTTGGAGGTAGAGGGACAAAGCAGCACTGCCTGCAACCAATGAATTGGTAGTTTGAAGGAGCACCTGAAAGTCAGGGAATGGAATACCATAGGATCGAATGAAGGACTCCATGGAGTTACCATAAGAAAAAGCCGCCGCATTTTTCAATTTTATTGTTTCTTCATGCTACAATTAGTCACGAGGCATCAGTGATACTCCTGTACTGGGATAACGAGTCACAACATGAACCCATTGGTGACCACCGTTGTGTGGCTGGGCAACACGCTCGATCCAGCCCTCATAGATAAAATCATCGTGTGTCTCGGCCCAGACGAGGAACGATGCGTAATTGGGCGCATCGATGTGAGCATCTTCTGCCGCCCACCACTCGGATAAATCATAATGAGGAATGTCCCAGAACTCGTCATTGAGGTAGTACATCTTCATAATGACGGAAATGGTGCGGTCACATGGTTCGGGTCGATTGCGGTGACGAGTCATCACGGTTTTGTAGTTTTTCTTCTCGGTTTGTTTGTTAGTTTGTTCAAAGAAATCCTCAAAGGATAACTGGCCTGACTGAACTTGTTGTGCCTTCATGATCGTGACAAGAAGGGAAAGTAGCAGGTTAGGATTATCACATTGTGCGGCGATTTTTGCCTCTTCTTTCTTCTCCTCAATCAGCGTCTGTATCTTGGATTGAAATTCAGGATCGGATAGGTAAGACATGGATACAGTATACCATTAAAAAAGAACCGCCGTCTTTTTCAATTTTTATTTTATTTGTTTGAATGGTTATGGGTGTTTTACAAGAAGGGAAAGTGAGTGGCCTCGCCGCGGACCAGTGATGCGCCTGCCGATGTGGGGTGACCACGAAAGATGGTACCGTCGGTCAAGTTCAGGTCTTGACTGCGTGCCGAATACACTACCATGGACTTCATGATTTGTTTCTTGCTCTCCTTGACATAGAAGAGTTTGTTGCGGTAATTGATGAAGATGTCGACATGTGCGTGATGCGAGAAGACCAGGTGAGAGGCTTCCGTCGTGTCCAGAACCACTTCTGTGGTATCCATCAAGAACAAGTGACGGCCGAGCCAGGTCGCTGGAAGCTGCCACTTTTCAATGTGCTCTGCCTCAATCTCCATGAACTGTCCGTTGGAATCAATGATGCTCAGGAGATTCGTATCCTTTTGTTGCAGACTCTGTTCGCCGTGGTCGTAGTACATGGAAATCAACTCGGGTTGCGTCTGCATGTAGTATACGAAGGAGTTCGTCATATCAAATGCCTCTTGGAGTTTATGCTGGACAGGCTTGCGGGCAATCTCGTGGAGATACTCGCGAAGACAGCGGTCCTTATAGGTGACGTCCACCCAGCGGTCCACACGGTCGATGGAATGAAGCCACTCAGGAACCGTCTCATTCGGGTAGAAGTGACGGTAGGTCTGAAGGGCAGCGCAGCAGTCGGTGTGAATGGGATTATTCTCTGCAGGCCATTGCTCCATCGCAGTAGCATGATGGTCGATGCACTGAATGGAGCGAGCGCCAGCCTCCATCCACTCCTCGCGAACATGGGCTGGAACAGATACGTCTAGGAGCCAGACGTCCGTGCCTTCCATTTCCTCCGCAGCAGGCCAGGTGTTCGGCTGAGACGGGGCAATCGGAAACATGTTAATGAGTCCGTGCTCTTGGAGGTTGCAATAGGCAAAGTACGCCGCAAACCAGCCATCAATGCAGTTGCCGTGGAAGAGAATCGTGGTTTGGAGATATTTTGACATTATGGAAGTTGTTTGATTTCTGTGTTGGAGGTCAGGCCTTCAATTTTTTATCTGAGTGTTGTATGTGATAGATCAGTTTCAAGAGCTCAATGGAGTCGTTCTTTTCCATGAGTTCTCGAAATTGTGGAAGGAGGTGCTGGACATCGGGTAGATCTTTTATTTGGTTGTAGGTTGTCATGTAATATGTTCTTCTTCTTTTCAGAAGGACAGCATACTCATTATCAATCAGTTGATAGAATTTTGTAATGGAATTCGAGATAACCATGAAGACTGATGTATATCAATCGTTTAAATGCACACAACATCAATTTTTCAAAAAAATAGGACAACTGTCCCTTACTTTTATAGAGTTTTCTTTAAGGAAGACATGACGTATGAACGGGATCTAATTCAGAGTGTTGTATTTGGTTACACCAGTTTTAGTTTCAGCGCATGAAACACCTCTTCAATCTTGTCTGCGTAACGCAGGACGGTCTGTGCCTCCACAAACTCCGCAATTTGAAACTCAGTCATATGGCGTGGGTGAACAGCCTCTTTCAAGACACGAGCGGCAGTCTTCTTGTGTGGCTCAAGTTCACGACGAAGTTGAGGAATTTTTTCACTCACCAAGGATTTGAAGGCGCAGGACTGCAGAATTGCGGTGTGATGAAGCATATAGGTGAACATATCAAGAAGATGCGGTAATTTTACAACGATACCGTGTTCTTCAAGCGCGGCGATGGTCCCTAATTTTAGTTGTAGATAGGACCTGATTTGGGATATGTTGTTGCAGTCTGGACAGGTGTGGACCGCTGATTGGACGTGGGGTGTCGCGTTTACTTGTGCAACAGCCGACTGGACCACGTTCGTTTGGGCCACGTTCGTTTGGGCCACGTTCGTTTGGACCACGTTCGTTTGGGCCACGTTCGTTTGGGCCACGTTCGTTTGGGCCACGTTCGTTTGGACCACGTTCGTTTGGGCCACGTTCGTTTGAGCCATGTTCGTTTGGATGCGAGCTTGGAGGCGAGTGAAGTACTTCATGATTCGTATCTTTTATCACGACGGGGGTTATCTTTCAATTTTTTAATGAAAAAAGACGCCTCTTTTTTCTTTTTTTTTTGAAACCTTTTACTCTAGAACAAACTCGGCAACAGAAGTGGCCATCGCCAGAACCTGATACTCCGCAGGGGACAGCGACTTGAAGTTTACTTTTTTGACGGTCATATTTTCTTTTTCAATGGCGGTAAGCATGGAAATAGGTGCCATCGGCGCCTTGATCGCAAGAGCCAGCATATCGCGGTTCTCGATAGAGGCTCGGGGCTGGAAAGAGAGGGCAAATGGATTCATGGGTACCTTTTTTCTGGAACGCAGATGTCTTCAATTTTTTCGAGAGGTCGAACGAGTTCTAGTCACTGATACCCACGCACTGGGAAATAGGGCGCATCTCGAACACGTCAAAATCGTAATCATAAGGAGACACCCTGGACCACGCGGACAGTTGACGCGTCCAACCTACTACTTCGCGGGTCATCATATAGTCGTAGTAGATAGTTTGACCAGGAAGATGCCGAATCAATTGTCCTACCAAGAAGCAATTACCAACGTGTGGGGTTTCTCCGTGCCAGGCAAGAATCTGCTCGAGTTCTTGCTCAGCATTGTCCCAGGCGTGTGGCTCTAGAACGGGCAAGGAGAGGTTTTCAGGGAGAGAGGGCTCGATATACAAGTGTGACGCGCCAGGAAGATGGTCTCCTGCGAGGCAAATGCGAGCAGAGCGTGGAAGTTCGATACGAGTCATACGTGGAAAGATTGGATATCTTATCTTCAGGATCGTTTTTTTTCAATTTTTAATCCAATCTATGAAAAAAGCCGTCGCATTTTTTCATCATTACATTTCTACTATGAATTACCAGCCCTTTGTACTACCGTGCTTCCTCCAGAACTCCGCCTGCTCGCGCTGTATCGCGGGGCACTTGTCCAGCTCCAAGTACCACTCTCGACTGTAGGTTGGGTACAAGAGAGATGCAGCTACCTTCGCCTCTTCAATCTCCTTCTCATTAATCTTCGCTTGTTGCTCTTTTGTCAATGACTCTGACATGCTTGGAAGGCCCTACTATGTTTCTAGGGTGACTTCTCTATGTCGTGATCAATCCTTCAATTTTTAAACGGAGACATAAACGATCGTTTTTTTGATTTTTCTAAAATGTTAGAACGCGGCACAGAGATTCTTCTTGAGAATGTCCACCATGAAGGTATAGAAGTGCTCCGTGTCGTTGAAGCCCAAGTCGATTGGAGACACTAAGAAAAAAGGTTTTTTACCTTTTTTCTTGTTTTTTTTAATTTTTATTCTTGTTTTGATTTTTCTTATTTTTCTTCTTGGGGTTAGAATGCGTCGGACAAGTTCTCCTTGGGAATGTCCACCCTAAAGCTGTAGAAGTGCTCATTGTCGTTGAAGCCCAGGTCGACTCGAGACCCATCCGAGCGCTTGAACATCGGGTGGTCAGGGAATTGGTCCGTAATCATCACCTCGATACGGAAGTATCCCTCAACAATCTCGTCCTTGTCGTACAGCCAGGCCGTTCCGCCATGGGCACCGCGCTTGAGCTCCGACATCGACACATAGCCTCCGAACTCTATGGAGTTCACCTCACCATCCTCCTCCTCAAGGAGTAACACATCGTGGCAGGCGATGCGGTCACCATCGGTCGTGCTGCGAAGAACACGAAGCGTGCCCTGGCGAGCAGTCATGTCCAGCCACGCGGCCACCTGGGCATAGTCCTCGGCCTGCTCCTTGGTCAAGGAGTATGTTTGGGCCTCGGCGAGCGCAGCGCGCTTCACCTCCTGGAAACGGGTCGCCGCAACGGACGCGTTCGCCCAGCTGTACTTGGGCTCTTCGTTGGAAGCGAGGGGAGCGTGGGAAGGCTTGTACTGGTTCTCTTGCTGATTCATGGAAGTCATGATTGCACAGTCCTACTAACTATCTACTAGTGTTCGGTACCTTCTATTGGGGCCCTCCCCTCCTTCAATTTTTTTTCAAATTTGACAATGTTACGTAAGGGCGTGACTACCCCTACCCCCCTTCCTTTGGCCAAGAAGA
>Ga0114978_10000335_pt1 | contig 39357 bp, 18 predicted proteins | sample S_140212_EF_Meta_FD_87027 | JGI IMG/M metagenome (GOLD analysis project Ga0114978, IMG submission 87027) | Freshwater microbial communities from Lake Simoncouche, Canada to study carbon cycling - S_140212_EF_MetaG | ecosystem: Environmental > Aquatic > Freshwater > Lake | place: Lake...
GCTAAACGTGATTCGTTCGTTTTTGGGCGGGTTGACTCGGAGTCCCGCTGCAAGGAAGCCCGGCTGGCCAGCAGCAGCGGCACATTGATAACCGATAGCAATCACACCCGAGTTGCGTGCTTCAGCAATGATTTCTGCAAAAGTTGCAGTGTTGTTTGGCGCGTAACGCGCGAAGTGATGCTTGGCGATGCCTGAGCCGTGTGCGCCAAAGAGATCGCTGAACACCTCAACGAGTTGAGGATTTTCACTTAACTGCGCAAGAAGCAAGCTGATGAGTTGCTGGCTCACGATGAAATCGTCGCCGTCGCCGTCGCCAATGCTCGCTAATTCAACATCATCTGGGTCACGCAACTCGGTGACAATGTTTCCTGCGGTTGTTGCATGAACTGAACGCAAGTGCATCAAACTCAAAAGTACGCGAGCATCGGCTTCGTCGATCTGAAAGGGCGGGTTCTCACACAAGATGATGTAGTGGTCGAATTCGCCCGACGCTGTGGCAGCAACAATAGATGCGCGTGCAATGGTGTCGCCTTCCACAAGTTGCAGCGTTTGATTGGCAAGACCGAGACCGTTGATGTGAGTAGCAACTAACGCTGGGTTATGAAGCTCGGGGTTCACTAGTACTACTAACTCAGAACCTGGAGCCACGTCTGCTTCAATTTCCATAATGACACGTGGCGCCAGTTGGTTCCACCCAATGATGAGTGATCGCTCGCGTTTGAATTCAACTGCGGAAAAAGGCTTCTCTTCGTTTGGTTGCCAGCGTTCAGGCACAAGATCCATGTTGAAAACAGAGTCGTCTTCTGCGATGCCAATGACCGAGTCTCCAGCGGCGATCACTGTGTTAAGTGGTGGGCTCAAGAGAACTGATCCATCAGTTTTTTGCAACCCGATGATTGTTGAGTTGGACGACGCGAGAAGCAGCTCGCCAAACATTCGACCAACAAGGTTTTGTGGAACGAGTTTCGCGTACATTTCATCACCATCGAAGTCGAGCAGCTCTAGGTAAATTAAACCAAGGCCAGCAGCGCGAGAGGTTTGGGCCGTAATGCGAGCAATGATTTCTGTTGGTGAAATGGCAATGAGGCGATTGCCTACAACTTCACGCAGAGCTTGCGAGGTGTCTTCGCCCTCAATTTCAGCGATGACCTGAACTGTTGATGCCTCGCCAAGAATTTTGTGCAATGCCAAAATCACTTTGACGCCATAAGTGTTCGATTCTTCGCCTTCAGGGTTGAGCACGATGATTGATTTCGCATCATGTGGGTTCATACGCAAAAGATCGGCGAGGCGAGTGGGTAAACCGCTACGCACTACTAGGCGCGAGTTGCCCATGTCGGTGACATCACGATTCAACGCATCGGTGACCTCAACAACATCGTCGGGGCTGAGGATGACAATGACATGGCTCTGATTACTACGGTTCGCTTCAACGAGTTCTGAAATGATGCTCGGTAATTTGGCGTTACGCCCAATGATGAGCGTGTGGCCACCTTCAATGACATCTGACTTTCCACGGCGCAGTTCTTGCAACCGGGTGTCGAGGCCACTGGAAATGAGACCAATAATTGCAGCGCCAATGAAAATACCGACAAGAGTGATGAGTACGCTAAAAACGCGGTAACCCGACGCTTGGTCGCCGGTGAACGTACCTGCATCGAGGTAGCGACCCGCGGCAAGCCAGATACTTTCCAAAAAACTTGTTGGCTCATCAGATGGCCCAAGTTTGAAGAGCCATGTGAGTGCAGAAACGACGAGCACGAGAATGGCGGTGATTGCCCCAAGCCACGTGAGAACGGCACCAATTCCGCGGGCCAGGCCATTGTCGAATCGGTAACGCAAGCGTTGTTTGAGGGTGAATCGATTGTTCATAGTGATTTTGACGCTAGCAATAGCTGTCATGAGGTTGCTAATGACAGGGTCTCGTTGATTTCGCGCAATTGAGGGGGCAGGTTTCGCCCTTGGCGTTTTCCCCTTAGAATGCATCGCCTAAGCGCTTGTAGCTCAATGGATAGAGCATTTGACTACGGATCAAAAGGTTGGGAGTTCGAGTCTCTCCAAGCGCGCCAGTTGTTTCGACCGCGGCAAGGTGCCACGGGGCCCTTTCCCCTTGCATTAATGCGTAAAAGTCATGATTTTTAGGGGCTATACACCTATATAAAGGTATTGTAGCGCCGTTATAGTAATGTCATGCCGTTACATTCAGGCACACGCTTGCTCGCTCGTGTCGTTGTTGCGTCCGTAGCGGCTTCGTTGGTGGTGAGCACAATGCAGCTACCTGGGGTCAAGCGCAATGTGGCGCAAGCTGCCGGCGTTGCCACGGTCGACTCGTATGCAAGTTTCAATGGCACGAGTCAGTACTTCACCGCATCGCATCACTCAGACTTTAACTTCACGGGCAACATCACCTTTTCTGCATGGATTCGCCCCAGTGCTACATGTTTCACGGCGAATCGTTATTGCCAAATTATCAACAAAGAAAACTCTTGGCAGTTTGTAATTGCAGCGGGAGAACTCCAATACGCATTCATGAATAGCGGTGTGGGGTGGGATTATCGCTCCACGGGCGTGAAAGCAATTTCAGGTCAATGGCAGCACATCTCTTATGCGACAAACAAGGCGACAAATACCATCACTTTGTTTCTCAACGGACGACAAGTGTTTACACAAACGAACTCCACCAATGTGCCAAACCCAAGCGGTGCCTCAACTCAAGCGTTGATGATTGGCTATCGCGAAAATGCTTCAGCGCAATACTTTGCTGGCGATATCGACGAAGTGCGTGTGTATAACACCGTGCGCGCAACTGAAGCACTCGCACAAGCCGATATGAACACGTGGGGTCCGGCAAACAACACAGGTTTGGTGTTGTACTACGACTTCAATGAAGGAACGGGAACCGCACTGAACAACACAATCACGGGCGCTGTTTCTGCAACTCACATGACCGCAGTGGGTTCACCGACGTGGGCCGATGTAAAAACAACAACCACAGAAAACAACAAATTTTTGGTCGCGTTTCCGCGTTCGTATCTCACTTCTGCGGGCGGCTACACAATGCCCACTGGTGTTACATCACTTGATTACTTGGTAGTAGCTGGTGGCGGTGGTGGCATGGCGCGACATGGTGGCGGTGGCGGTGCAGGTGGTTTGCTCACTGCGACGAACTACACCATTGCGAGCGGAGCTGTTCTTAGTGTTGCGGTCGGCGGCGGCGGTCTTGGCCATAATGCGCTAGCAACGCTTGGTCCAGCCAACGGAGCCAACTCTTCATTGTCGGTGGGTGGCACCGCTGTTGCAACAGCTGCTGGTGGTGGTGCCGGAAATGCCACAGGTGGTTCAGGTGGAGGCTCTAACTATCTCAGCACTTATGGCAGTGGCACTGCTGGTCAAGGTAACCGTGGTGGTGCTGGTGGTAGTGGGCAATGGGCATGCACAGGCACAACTTCAGGTTGGTGTGGTGGAGGCGGTGGCGGTGCGGGCGCAGTGGGAGTCGACGCTGACTCGGGTAACAACAATCTCCCCGGTAATGGTGGTGTTGGGTTGGCGAGCGCACTTCTCACCACAAGTGCTGCTGCGACATTAGGTATTGGCCAGGTCGTCAGTAGTTCGGTGTTTTTTGCCGGCGGTGGCGGTGGTGGAGCCGATGTTGGTAGCACTGCAAGTAGTGGTGGATCTGGTGGTGGTGCAGCAGGAACTGTAGGTAACGCAGGAGTGGTGGTGAATGGCACCCGAGCAACCGGTGGCGGTGGCGGTGGCGGTGGTTACGACAACAACGGTGGCAACAGCGGCGGAGGCTCGGGCGGCAGCGGAGTGATTTTGTTGTCTTATGCGCTTGCATGCACAGTCACCACAACATCGCTAGAAGGCGGCGTTACACAAGTAGTTCTTACTAGCCCCAGTAGCGACATGGGCTGTGCCTCGACATGGACCTCACCAGCGGGCGTGACCATGGTTGATGCCGTCATTGTTGGTGGCGGTGGCGGTGGCGGCGGTGGTACAAGCGATGCAAATGGTGGTGGTGGTGGCGGTGGCGCAGGTGGCCAAGTGAAGCGCTTGCGTTCACAAACAATTTCTGCAAGCACGGGCTACTCGGTTGTTGTTGGTAGCGGCGGTGTTGGTGGAGCGGGTTCGGCGCAAGGCACTGCAACAAACGGCGTTGCAGGAGGTTCATCGTCGGCTTTTTCCACCACATCAAGTGGTGGCAACAACGGTACGGGAAGTGTGTATAGCGGAGCGCAAACCACAAGTGCTGGTGATGGCGGTTCAACGTTGACAAGCGCAGGCGTTACTCAAGCCGGTGGTGCAAACTTGTGGGAAGGTGCCGGCGGTGGCGCTGGTGCAGGTAGCCCAGGTGATGCTGGAACTGATGGAACTAGCCCTTCGTATGACGGTCTTGGTGGCAAGGGTGGCAACGGACAATTAGTGCAATGGTTCTCTGGGTCGTGTGCGTCGATGTTTGGTGGTGGCGGCGGTGGCGGCGGCGCCGGGTCAATTGGCACCAGCGGTATTGGTGGCCCTGGTGGCGGTGGCGCTGCAGCAACTTTCAGCACAGCAGCTGTTGCAGGTACAAATAACTGCGGTGGCGGTGGCGGTGGTGGTTACGAAGCAGCAAGTTATCGCGACGGTGCTCGCGGTGGTCACGGTGTGGTGATGTTCCGTTACAACTACTCGTGGAGTGCGCGTACGTTTGCGACTGGTTCGGTGACCGTTGCGCCAAAAGCTTCCACCAACATGGGTCTGGGTACCAGCCAAGTGCAGTACTTCACCAACGGTGAAGTAGTCACTGCGCAACTGACGTCAACCAACGGCAACATTGGTGTCACGTTGTCGGGTTCGGCAACGGTAAGCGCTGGTGCAAACAATTCCGCTGACCTCACTATTAAAGGTTCGCAAACCGATGTGAACAACACGTTGAATTCAGCGACGCTTACAACAGACGTTCAAGGCCCGGGGCAGGTGACATTGCGCATTAATGCCGCGGCACAAGATCAAACCATTAATGGTCTTACTTTCAAACACAGTGACGGGCACTTTTACGCGAACCGAAACTTTGGAACAGGTGTCACTCGTTCTGTTGGGCAGGCTGCAGAAGATGCGCGCAACTATGTGATGGGTGGCCGCTATGCATACCTCGCAACGATTTCTGCTGCCGCAGAAAATACTTTCATTGTGAACAATGTGCGCACGGCGAGTACAGATGCTTGGATTGGGCTCGCCGACGATGTAACCGAAGGAACGTTTATTCCCGATGGCCCCGACCTCGTAGGTTTTGGGCGCTATACCAACTGGGGAAGTGGCGAGCCGAACAACTGCTGTCTGAACGAAGATTTTGCAAGTTACAGCAGTTCGGGGGTATGGAATGACCGTGGTGCCGATAACCCCGCTCAGTACGCCATTCTTGAACTTGAACCCACGAAGACGAAGAAAATTTTCAACATCAACTTCAGCATCACGGGTAACACTGCGACCACGGGTAAAGCATCGCGAATAGAAACTGTTGGTGCGGGCGACCCCATTGTGATGTCGCACTTTGATAAGAGCGAAACGATGACGGTAACGGTGTCGGTACCAGCAGGAAGCACAGTGTCGTTAACTGGCATTACTGCAACCGCAGGAGCTAACGGAAGTGCATCGGTGACATTTGAAGGAACACGTGATGCCGTGAACACTGCACTCTCCACTTTGATATTGACAGCTGCAAGTAGTGGAACAACAACAGTGACGGTGTCGTATCGCGCGAAGGGCGTGACTGTTGGAAGTTACAAGTACAACTCAGCCACCGACAGTTTCTACCTTCTCGATTCCACCGCACGTACATTTGCGGCAACGGTCACCAATGCCGAAGCGTCAACATTTGGTGGCGTGCGTGGTTTCCTTGCAACGGTGCTCACAGACAATGAGCGGTTGTTCATTAAGAACAATGTGACTTCAGGTGGCACATGGATCAATGGTCGTGACGAAGCAGCCGGTGGTGATGCAACCGTTGAAGGCCAATGGGTGATGGATGGTAACGATGCATACAAATCGTTATCGTCAGAGAGCATTGCTCTTGATGGTGGCTATGCGCCTTGGTACAGCGGCGAGCCGAGCGCCGGAGCTGAAGGATGCTTGCAAGGCAACGCAGTTACTGACTTTTGGAATGACGTGACGTGCACTGCCACTGCATCAAGCGTTTATGAGTTCAAGCCATACACGGTGTCGTATGCAATTCCCGTCACCGTTACGAACGTTGGTACATGCACAACAACAACTTCTACATCGGGCAAGTACACGCTGCAGCAAGTAACACCAACCGGGCATTGCAACTGGACCGTGCCAACTGGTGTTACAACCATCGACACTTTCATTCAAGGTGCTGGTGGTGGCGGTGGTTCCGACGCAGGTTCTGGTGGCAACGGTGGAACATCGGCAATGGTGCAGGGTCGCGCGGTCACGGGCGGTAACACTGTCAATGTTTACGTAGGTGAAGGCGGCACTGGCGGGCAGTGGGCACAGTTCGATTCACTCAGCGGTGAAGACACATTCGTCACTGTTGGGGGAAACACATTGACCGCCGCGGGTGGGCCCGGAGGAAACTTGGGGCCAGCAAGTAGCAATGCAACTGCATCGACTGCGGGTATTGGCTTCTCTGGTGGTTTAGGTGGTACGTCGGCAGCGTTCGTTGATGGAGCTGTTGGCGGTGCCGGTAAAACCGGAAGTGAGTTGCTGTGGAGTGGGGTAAGTGTTGAATATGGCGGTGGCGGCGGTGGTGGTGCGTTCAACAACGGTACTTACAACCTGAATCCAGCGAGCGGTGCATCGGGTGGCGGAGCGGGTTGCGATGCAAACACTGCAACGAATACAGCTGGTTCGCCTGGCACAGCAAATCGCGGTGGCGGTGGCGGCTCGGGATGTGCTGGTAACGGCGGACGCACGCAAGGTGGTACCGGTGGAACTGGAACAGTTATTTTCCGTTATGCCACCGACCCACTTGATGCATTTCCTGCAACCATTTCTTCGTTACGCGCGTACATGACAGCCGATTCATTTCAGAAACTCGATTCATCACGTCGTAGTTGGGTCGACACGTCGGGCAACTTACGTCATGCAACAACTGTTACCGGAACACCCGCGGTCACATCGGTGACAGGAAATGGTGCAACTGAAACGGTGCGCACATTAAGTGGCGGCGTCTACGACGGGCTTCGGTTTCCTACAGGGTTTTTAAGTGATGGTTTGGCCTCAGCAAATGACTACACGTTTTTTCACATTGCGCGATATTCGGGCGCAACGAGGGGCCGCATTTTTGATGCCACCAACACGAACTGGTTATCTGGCTTTTGGTCTTATAACGCAGGTGTTGCGTATCACAACAACGCGTTAGCGCCTGCAAGTCAGTCTCTGTTCCTATCTAATGTTTATAACCACACCAACTGGGTGTTGAGCGTTGACCAGCCTCAGGCGTATCGTCACAATGCAGGTGAGGCACCTTCTGCTACCAGAACAGACGTGACCAGATCTGACAACTTGACAATCAACTACGGCCAATTCAGTGCCACTGAGCCGAGCGATTGGAACGTTGCTGAGGTCATTGTTTTCTCTCGAGTGCTCACCGCCGCTGAAATTCGTCAGGTAGAGGCGTACTTGGTGCGTAAGTACGGCCTCACTGGTGTGAATACCGCTGGCACAGCAACGTTGCCACTCACACCAAAGTCGCTGGCAACCAACAAGACAAGCATCACTGCAAGTGACCGAGTGAATGTGACGTGGGCAGCGCCCAATGATGTCACAGGTATTACCGACTACACCTTGGAGTACAAGAAATCAACTGACTCAACATGGTTGGCAAAAACTCACACGGCAAGCTCTTCGTACTTGAGCGATACGGTGACGGGTCTCGATGCCGACACGCAATACGACTTCCGCGTGCGCGCGGTGGATTCGGGTGCAAGCAACCGCCCGAACACAGCCACCGTTACTGGCACCACAAAGAAGAGTTCAACAGTAACGCTCACGGCACCTGCGACCCCGCGCAGGAGTGTGGCTGCAACAATTAGTGCTGCAGTCACTTCAACTGCTACCGGCACCGTCACATTTCTTGCGGACGGTTCGAACATCACGGGTTGTGTGAATGTTGCTGTTTCCAGTTCTGCTGCATCGTGCAGCTGGACACCAGCGGCTATTGGTGCGGTGTCATTAACCGCAACGTATAGCGGTGACACATCGTTCGCAGCCGCCACGACGGCGTCAGCAAGTTCTGTCACGGTCACATTCGGCGACTGCGCACCAACAATCACTGTGGTGGGTCGCTTTACTTTGAACCGCTTTCTTGACTCAACAAGTGTGTGTAACTATGCAGCGTTGCCAACCGGTGTTGACAGCGTCGACATTCTTGTAGTGGGTGGCGGTGGTGGTGGCGGTGAAAACGTTGGTTCCGGTGGCGGTGGTGGTGGTGGTTATGAAGCGACCAACGTTGCAGCAACGAGCGCCAATTCATTCACAGTGACCGTAGGAGCAGGTGGACGAGCAGGTTTTTCCGCTGCAGCCTCCGATGTGGCGTCGGCCGACCGCGACGGTGGTGTGGGTGGTAACTCATCCATTACGTGGAATACAACAACACTCACCGGTACTGGTGGCGGCGCAGGCCAAACTGCTTGGAGCGACAACAAATGTGGTGGTGTTGGCTGGAACACCACACGACCATCGGGTGGTACTGGTTCGGGAACAGGTGGTACCGCAGGAACTGGCGGCCAGGGTGGTATCGGCGACCAAGACGGCAGCAGTGCAGGTTTTTCAGCCCAGGCGGGTGGTAACGGTTTTTCTAGCAGCATTATGGGAACAAACTTTGGCGGTGGCGGTGGCGGTGGTGGCTATAACACCAGTGGTGGCGCAGGTGGCGCAGGTGGCGGTGGCGGTGGCGGTACTAGTGCAGCTGGTGGCGCAGGTACGGCCAACACCGGTGGCGGTGGCGGTGGCGGTATTGCTGCATGTACATCTGGTGGTGCCGGTGGCTCGGGCATTGTCATTATGCGTTACGCAAACGTGCCCACTATTTCGGGGCAACCCACTGCGCGCACGGTGTCGGCTGGTACGTCGACCACATTTGCAGTGACTGCAGCGGCAACTGGTGCAACGCTTGCATACCAGTGGCAAAAAAATGGTGTTGATATTTCAGGCGCAACAGCAGCGAGTTACACCGTTGCCTCACCAGTGGTCGGTGATGCAGGCACGTATCGCGTTGTTGTGCGGAACTTTGGTTCGGGTGAATCGGTGTCGTCGGTGACATCGAGTGCGGTTGCATTGGGCGTGAACGTTGCGAGCCAAACAATCACGTTTGGAACACTTTCAACGAAGACATACGGCGATGCGTCAGTATCGGTATCGCCAACTGCATCGTCGGGTCTTTCTGTCACCACAGTGTCGAACGACACCAGCGTGTGCACCATTAGTGGAGGCACGGTCACCATCGTTGGTGCAGGTACGTGTTCGTTGACTGCAAGCCAAGCAGGTAACGACAGTTACACAGCAGCAACGTCGGTGACGCAAACCTTCACAGTGAATAGAAAAACATTGACACTCAGTGGACTTGTTGCAGCAAACAAAATTTATGACCGCGCTACAACGGCAACAGTGAACTTCGCGACGTATTCATTCGGGTCAAGTGTGGTTGGTTCCGATGTGGTGACGTTGAACTCAACGAGTTATTTGGCCACATTTGCATCGATCAACGTTGCCAATGGCATCACCGTCACCGTAACTGGCTTGTCGTTGAGTGGAACACATGCTGCGAATTATCAGTTGCCTTCGCCTATTACAACAACAGCAAATATTACGGCGAAAGAAGTGACCGTTACCGGAGTCACCGCAAGTAACAAAACTTATGACGGCAACACTACGGCAACCTTGGTTACCACGAGCGCCGCTGTGAGTGGATACATTTCGCCCGACACAGCAACGTTTTCAAAGTTGAGCGCTGCTGGCACATTCGACTCAGCCGACGTTGCAAACGACATTGTGGTGCGCACCACAGGGTTCTCTATTAGTGGTGGGCAATCTGCCAACTACTCACTCACGCAGCCCACCGCGTTGGCCAATATCACGCAACGCGACCTCACCGTGAGCGGCATTACCGCAAGCAACAAAACATACGACGACACCAATACCGCAACTTTGGTGATTGGCACCATTACCACCAACAAGGTTGGCTCCGATGCCGTCACGGTGAATACCGCGTCAGCAACCGGAACCTTTGCAGACAAGAACAAGGCAGATGGCATCACCGTTCAAGTTGCCGGCGTTTCTATTTCTGGAGCAAAAGCTGGCAACTACAATTTGTTGGAACCCACCACAACAGCAAATATTTCTGTGCGGCCCGTGACCGTCACTGGGATCACGGTGGCAACTAAAGAATACGATCGCACCACAGCAGCAACATTGGGTTATGGGTCAGCCATTATTAACAACGGCGCTGGTAACGACCAGTTGACCCTGAGTACCGGTTCTGTGGTGTCTACCTTTAACGACAAAACAGCAGCAGCTGGTAAAGCGGTGACGGTGAGTGGCCTTGCGGTGAGTGGTGCTGAGTCGGCTAACTATTCCGTCACACAACCCACGTCTCTCACTGGGCAAATAACCGCCAAGGCAGTAACGGTATTGAGCCTCACCGCCACGAGCAAAACGTACAACGGCACCACTGCTGCAGCATTTACGGGAACTGCAACTTTGAGTGGCGTCATCAGTGGCGACACAGTGAGCGTGAGCACATCGGGTGCAACGGCAACATTCGACACAAAAGACCAAGGCACATCAAAAGTGGTTTCTGTAGTGGGCGTTGCTCTGGGTGGTTCCGATGCAAGCAACTACGTGCTCACGCAGCCAACACTTTCCGCAGCCATTACAAAGAAGAACCTCACCGTGTCGGGTCTGTCGGGTGTGAACAGGGTGTACAACCGCACTGTTACTGCAACATTTACAGGAACTGCGCTACCTGTTGGCAAAGTGGGCAGCGAAGATGTCACCGTGAGTACAGGAAGTGCAACGGCAACATTTGCCGACAAGACTGTTGCCGACAACAAAATCATCACAGTTGTTGGGGCCACACTGACGGGAAGTGACGCAGGCAACTACACGCTCACTCAACCACAACTCACTGCAAATATCACCGCTGCACCTCTATCGGTGAGTGGTGTGACAGCTAATAACAAGGTGTACAACGGCAACACCACCGCAACGCTCACCGATACAAACGCTGCGGTCTCTGGCGTGATTGGCGCCGACGATGTGACCTTGGTGAAAACCGGTAAGGCAGCCACATTTGGAACTGCAACTGTGGGCAGCGCAAAGAGTGTCACTGTCGTTGGATACACAATGTCTGGCACAGATGCTGCGAACTACACATTGACTCAACCCACTGGGCTCACCGCCAACATTACCGAGGCGAGTTCTGGCCTTACATGGAGCGCACCAAGTGCAATTACCTACGGAACAGATCTGTCGGCTACGCAGTTGAATGCAACTGCAAGTGTGTCGGGAACATTTGTGTACACCCCAGCACTGGGTACAAAGCTCGCAGCAGGTACACATACATTGTCGGTTACTTTCACACCCGACTCCACCGACTATGCGTCAGCAACAACAACGGTAAGCATCACCGTCAACAAAAAGGCACTGACCATTACCGCATCGTCAGAGAGCTTGCCGTATGGGTCTGCCATACCCACCATTACGCCAGGCTATTCGGGCTTCATTTCTGGTGAGTCTGCAACAGCACTCACCACCCAGCCCGAATGCTCCACGGTATATACGCGTTTGTCGACCGCCAACACATCGCAGGCCACCACTTGTACCGGTGCAACTGCGGCGAACTATGCCATTACTGCAGCCGATGGTGCAGTGACGGTCACAAAGCGTTTCGTCACGGTTACTGCTTCATCGCCAAGCCGTGCATATGGCGATGCGCAAGGCACCATTACACCTTCGTATTCAAGTGACTTCCAAAATGGAGATACTTCTTCAGTGGTGAGTTCCATGTCGTGCGGAACTGGCTACACAAGCACCTCTGCGGCAGCAACAACGCACTCAACATTCTGCAATAGCGGAACTGCAACGAACTATCAATTCACTTACGTCAATGGCTCAATTACTGTGGCGAAGAAAGATGTTGCGGTGACAGCTTCTTCACACAATGTGAACTATGGCGATTCTGCACCAACAATCACACCGTCGTATGGCACGTTCGCTAATGGAGATACGTCATCTGTTGTTTCCAACATGGCATGTACAACTTCATATAGCGGAACAACACCAGTTGCGTCTTCGGGCATTGCAACGTCATGCTCGGCGGGCACTGCGGCGAACTATCAATTCACGTACACCACTGGTGCAATTACTATTGCGAAAAAGACGCTTACTGTGACGGCATCTTCGCACATTGTTACGTATGGTGATTCTGCACCGTCGCCAACGCCGAGCTATGACGGTTGGGTGAACAGCCAAGGTGTGGGCGCAATCACGACAGCCCCTACGTGTACCACGGCATATACCAATACCACTGCGGTGGCCTCGTCGGGTATTGCCACCTCGTGTAGCGGTGGTCTTGCAGCCAACTATTCGTTTACGTTTGTTGCTGGTGCGGTGACTATTAGCAAGAAGAGTGTTGCCATCACCGCCTCGTCACCCACGGTGACCTATGGCGATGTCATTCCTGCGGTTACCGCTTCATATGGTCCATTCGTCAATGGCGACTCATCTTCGGTGGTGAGCAATACGTCATGCACCACGGTGTATGTGCGCACGTCGAATGTTGGTTCGTTGCCGGCTACTTCATGTTCTGGCGCTACTGCAAGCAACTATTCATTCACGTATACATCGGGCTCAGTCGTTATTGAGAAGAAAACGTTGACTGTGACGGCGTCTTCGCACTCGGTTACTTATGGCGATGCCGCACCAACTGTTACTCCTTCATATAGTCCTTTCATTAATGGAGACACTTCATCTGTTGTTTCCAACATGGCATGTACCACTTCGTATAGCGGAACAACTCCAGTTGCTTCTTCGGGCATCGCAACGTCGTGCTCTTCGGGCACCGCTACGAACTACCAATTCACGTACACCACTGGTGCAATCACCATTGCAAAAAAGACTCTGACAGTAACGACTTCTTCACACACTGTTACTTATGGAGATTCTGCACCGTCGCCAACGCCGAGCTATGACGGTTGGGTGAACAGCCAAGGTGTGGGCGCAATCACGACAGTCCCTACGTGTACCACGGCTTATACGAATAACACTGCTGTGGCGTTAACGGGCATTGCCACCTCATGCAGTGGTGGCCTTGCTGCCAACTACGCATTTGCTTTTGTGGCTGGGGCAATCACCATTAATGCCAAGGGAGTTGTGGTGACTGCGTCGTCGCCAACGGTCACCTATGGCGATGTTGTTCCATCGGTGACACCTTTATACAGCGACTTTGCGAATAGTGAAACATCTGCGGTGGTGAGCAATACGGCTTGTACGACTGTTTATGCGCGCACGTCGAATGTTGGTTCGTTGCCGGCTACTTCATGTTCTGGCGCTACCGCAAGCAACTATTCATTCACCTATACATCGGGATCAGTAGTCATTGAAAAGAAGACGTTAACCGTGACGGCGTCTTCGCCTTCTGCTGCGTACGGTGTTGCGGCCAGCACCATTACGGTGACACCGTTGTATTCCAACTGGGTTAACTCCGACACATCCTCGGTTATTGACACTGCTCCTACGTGTTCCACTGCATACACAAATACGTCGGCAGTGGGTTCAGCACCGTACACGCGTTGCAGTGGTGGATCTGACAACAATTACTCGTTCTCATTTGTTGATGGTGCAGTGCAAGTGGGTACGGCAACGGTCACAATAACGGCAGAGAACAAGATCGCCACCTATGGAACAGCCTTGGGCCAGAGCATTTCAGTAAGCGGTCTAGCAAACAGTGACTCTGTTGATTCGGTTGTGTACACCTATGCAGGCAGCGGTTCTACTTCTTACACAGCATCCACTACTCGTCCTACAGCTGTGGGTGGTTATGCAGTCACACCATCTTCAGTAGTGCTATCTGCTGGTTCATCTTCAAACTACAGTTTCAACTACGTTGCGGGTACTGCAACGATCAACAAAAAAGGCATCACCGTTACCGGGTCGTCACCGACAGTTCTGTATGGGGCGAGTGTCCCCACAATTACTCCTTTATATTCAAGTGATTTTGCTTATGGTGAAACATCTTCGGTCGTGAGCAACACGGTGTGTTCCACGGCGTATGCAGTGACATCGAATGTTGGCTCGGCACCAGCCACGTCGTGTTCTGGCGCAACAGCAAGCAACTATTCGTTCACCTACGTTGATGGTTCTGTGAATGTGCAGAAAAAGACTTTGACCGTCACCGCATCGTCGCCATCAGCTACGTATGGCGTTGCTGCCAGCACCATTACGGTGACGCCGTTGTATTCCGACTGGGCCAATTCTGATACGTCTTCAGTGATTGACACCGCTCCAACGTGCACCACTGCGTTCACCAATACTTCAGCAGTCGGTTCGGCGCCGTACACGCGTTGCAGCGGTGGATCTGACAACAATTACTCGTTCTCATTTGTCGATGGTGCGGTGCTGGTTGGTGCAGCAACGGTGACCATTACTGCAGAGAACAAGACCGCCACCTACGGAACTGCCCTCGGCCAAAGTGCGTCGGTGAGTGGTTTGGCAAATAGCGACTCTGTTGATTCGGTCGTGTACACCTATGCAGGTAGCGGGGCAACCTCTTACTCGGCATCAACCACGCGCCCTGCTGCTGTGGGTGGCTACTCCATCGCGCCGTCGGCAGTGGTGTTGGCTGTTGGCGCATTGTCGAACTACAGCTTCAACTACGTTGCAGGCACAGCAACCATCAATAAAAAAGGCATCACCGTTACTGGGTCTTCGCCAGCAGTTCTGTATGGGGCGAGCGTTCCTACAATTACTCCTTTATATTCAAGCGAATTCGCTTATGGCGAAACGTCTTCGGTTGTGAGCAACACGACATGTTCCACGGTGTATGCAGTGACATCGAATGTTGGCTCGGCACCGGCAACGTCGTGTTCTGGCGCAACAGCAAGCAACTATTCGTTCACCTACGTTGATGGCTCTGTGAATGTGCAGAAAAGAGCCATCTCGGTAACCGCATCATCGCACTCGGTTATCTACGGAGATGCAAAGCCAACGGTTGCTCCGGAATACAGCGGGTTCATGAATGATCAAGACGCCACAGCATTTACCACTGCACCCACCTGTGACACCACGTACTCCACCACTTCGGGTTTTGGCTTTGTAGCAAGTACCTGTTCGGGCGGTTCGGCAGCCAACTATTCATTTAACTTCACCGCTGGCGTTATCAGCATTGCCAAAAGGACCTTGACCGTTACAGCACCATCACCTACGGTGACGTATGGCGACACTGCACCAACACTGAGCGCAACAATTACTGGCTGGGTGAACAGCGAAACGAGCACTGTATTAACAACATTGCCAACATGTAGTACTGCTTACACCAACGCTTCCAATGCGAACACCGCACCAAGTGTGAACTGCGCCGGAGCCGTTGACGATAACTACGCCTTTAGCTACGTGAGTGGGGCTTTCACTATTAATAAGGCAAATCAATCTGCCGTGACGGTGAGCGCCACCGATGCACAGCTCACATGGCAACCTGGCCCAGGATACGCAACCACCACGCTGGTAGGTGCCGATGGCGATGGCGATGGTTCCTTTACCTACTCCGTCACTTCAACAAATTCTGTGTGTTCCATTACCGGTTCGACGCTCACTGCGCTCACCGCAGGTGTGTGCAAACTGACGGCAACAAAAGCGACGAGTACCAACTACTTAGCAGCTACATCAAGTGAGTTCAGCTACACCATTACTAAAGCTGCTCAAACAATTACTTTTGCAACGCTCACCACAAAGACGTATGGCGATGCATCGTTCAGCATTTCAACCTCAACAAGCTCGGGGCTCATTGTGAGCTTTGCTGCAACATCTGGGGTGTGCTCGGTGGGAGCCTCTTCACTATTAAGTGGAGTAACCACAGCAACAGTGTCAATAGTTGCGGCGGGCAACTGCACCATTACTGCCAGCCAAAGCGGAAACATTAACTACACCACGGCAACGGCTGAAACCGGTTCCGCTCTTGCTCGTACTTTCACCATTGCTCGTAAATCACTGACTATTCAAAATGCAACTGCAAGTAACAAGGTGTTCGACACGACCGACACCGCTACTGGCGACTTGAGCGATGCATCACTTATGGGCGTGCAGTTCTCTGACGATGTCAGCATTACCCAAACAGGTTTTTCTGCCGCGTTTGCCGACGCAAATGCCGCCGACAACAAAGTGGTGACATTTGCAGGCGTCACGTTGAGTGGAACAAAAGCTGCCAACTACAGCGTTGTGCAGCCAACAGCAACGGCGAACATTACAAAAGCATCGTCTGGGCTGGCATGGCAAACGCCAGCATCGGTGGTCTACGGAACCACTTTGTCGGCAACGCAACTGAGTGCAACAACATCGGTTGAAGGATCATTCACTTACACGCCATCAGCAGGAACACTGCTCAATGCGGGAACACGTACGTTGTCGGTGACTTTTACACCAACAAGCAGTAACTTTTCCGCAGCTACTACAACAGTTGCGCTTGTTGTGAATCAGAAGCCCGTCACCGTGACTGCCGCAAACCGCAGTGTGGTGTATGGCAACTCATTTACTTCGGCATTCACCACAACCGCATTTGTGGGTTCCGATGCGGCCAGCGCAGTGACCTATACCTATTCCGGTACCGGGGGAACTGCTTACAGTGCAAGTGTTATCGCACCAACAACCCGTGGTTCATATTTCATTACTCCTTCACTTATTTCATTGTCGGCGGGAAATCTTGCCAACTACGACGTGACCTATGTAGATGGAACCCTCAGCATTACTCAGGCTGAACAAGGTGCATTAATAGTTGTTGCGTCGTCGCAGTCATTGACATTTAGCCCAATTCCTTCTCCTGCTACAGCATCGTTGTCAACGCTTGCGGGCGCGGAGGGGAGTGGAACTGGAGTAGTGAGTTATGCGGTTGTCAGTGGCAACACGGTATGTTCCATTTCAGGTTCCACACTCACAGCATTGACTGCCGGTACGTGTTCCATCACTGTGACGCGCGATGCCGATATCAACTTTGTGGTGAAGACCAGTGAGGCAATCACCATCACCATTGCTAAATCGAGCCAGACTCTCACCTTTGCATCTATCTCGAACAAAACATATGGAGATGCCAACTTCAGCGTGACACCAACTGCATCGTCGGGTTTGACGGTCTCACTCTCAAGTGCCACACCTCTGGTGTGCGATATTCCTAGTGCACTGACGCTGCGCATTGTTGATGTAGGTACCTGCACGGTGGTGGCAGCACAAGTAGGAAATATCAACTATGAACCTGCAACAGCTTCGGTGGGTTCAAGTACCACACGCAGTTTCTCTGTGGCGAGAAAGGTACTCACCGTTTCTGGAGTGAGCACTGTAAGTCGTATTTACGATGGTTCGCTAGACGCAACTGCACAATTGCAGTTCACCTCGGCACAACTTGATGGTGTGGTTGGCGGCGACACCGTGAGCCTGAATAGCGCAAGTGCCAGTGGCGCTTATGTAAATAAGACTGCAAACACGAACAAGGCAATTGCCATCTCTGGTCTTGCGCTTCAGGGCATACACGCATCTCGCTATAGCGTTCAGGCACCGAGCGATGTTGTTGGTACTGTCACGCAGGCGAGCCTTACCACCTCGGGAATCGTTGTTGTGGCACGTGCTTACGACGGCACGCGCACCGCCACAATTAATTCAACGAACTATGCATTTGCTGGAGTATTTGGCAGTGATGCTGTTGTACTTGACGCCTCAAACTATGGCGCCATTTACGATACGGCTACAGCTTCGACAAGCAAGTCGGTCACCGTGAGCGCCCTTGCTCTCAGTGGTACCGACGCTGCAAACTACTCGTTGGTTCAGCCCATGCTGGTAGGGGCCATCAACAAAGCAACTGCAACAGTGATTTTCTCAACACCTCTGACCGTGGTGTACGACGCAACTTCTCATTCGGTGGGCACCACAACAACGCCTTCAGCACTCACTGTTGTTGTGCAGTACTCCGGTCGAGGTGCGACAACTTATGCAACCTCAAGCACTGGGCCAATTGATGCAGGAAGTTACGGAGTCGCAGCATCAATTAATGAAACGAACTACTTGGGCACAAATGCGGCCGACTTCACCGTTGAAAAACAAGTGCTACCAGTGGCACTAGAGACGGCAGCATTAAATACAACCTTCACCGGTCGTGCACGTTTTGTTGGCGCCACCACAACGCCACTTGGTAAGCAAGTTGGTGTGTCGTATTTAGGAAGTGGCTCAACAACGTATGCGGCGAGCACATATGCACCAACAAATGCCGGTACCTATGCAGTGACCGCAACCATTGAAGAACGAAACTTCCAAGGAACAAGTACTCAAACTTTGACAGTCACAAAGGCCAATCAGGAAACATTGAGCATTGTGAATACTGCACCCGTGGTGTACGGTGATACAACTACTTCATTGTTGGCAAAGGGTGGTACCGGTAACGGTGCTATTTCGTACGTAAAAGTAAGCGGCTCCTGCACTATCAACTCAGCAACAGGTGCAGTTCTTACGACGGGTGTGGGTTCGTGCGTTATACGTGCGTCAAAGGCTGCAAGCGACAACGTTGAGGCCGCCGTGAGTGCCAACCGGACTCTTGAAATTGTTAAAGCCTCACAAGAAGTTGCCTTCACATCGTCGACACCTTCTAGCCCAGTTGCAGGAGACACGTACCAACCCACAGCAGTATCGAGTGCGGGTCTACCCGTCAGCATCGTTGTGACCGTGGGCGATGGAACTGCTTGCAGTAGAAGTGGTTCAACTGTCACCTTTGTTGGCTCAGGGGTGTGTGAAATTACTGCCTCACAGGCTGGTACGGCTCTATACGAGGCAGCAACCTCGGTACGCCAGAGCTTTGAGGTCGGAAAAATGAATCAATCAATTTCCTTCCCACAGTTGCCTCGTAAGCGAATTACTGATCCGTCGTTCATGTTGGAAGCATCGGCATCGAGCGGCCTTACCGTTACCTATGTATTGACGAGCGGTTCATCGGTGTGCGCACTTGACGCAAATGGCACTGTGAGCCCGTTGTCGGTGGGTACTTGCACCATTACAGCTTCGCAGGCAGGTGACGCAGTAGTAGCGGCAGCGGCGCCGGTGGTACGCACCGTTTCCGTTGTCGCCGATGTTTCGAGCGCTCCAAAAATCACGTCAATTTCCGGCGGAGATGCGATGATCACTGTTGGATACCTGCCGCCTTCATTCGACGGAGGCTCGGCAATTCTCGGATACCGCTTGACAGTGCAGCCAACATCTGGCGCCGCAGTGACGAGTTCAAATTGTGATCTTGTGGCGCGGGCATGTGTGGTGACCGGCCTTATTAACGGCACCGCATACTCGGTTTCACTTGCTGCCATTAATGCTGCAGGTGCTGGAGTAGCAGACGTGGCGCCAGGTACAACCACACCAGCACCGGTGCTTGAAGCAGTGCGTAACGTTGCTGGTCAGCGCAACGATGCATCAATGAGCGTGACATGGGAAGACCCCGAAACATTCGGCGATGGAACTTTCACTCGATACGAGTTGTCGATACGAGAAGAAGGCGGGGGTTTCAGCCCTCCGGTCACTGTGCAGTCGCTTCCGCGTGCATCAGTAGACATGATCAGGCTGTTGTCTGCACCACTACGCCAACACACATTTACGAATCTTGATAACACGAAGACCTATTTTGTGAAGATCGTTACTATTACGACTGCGGCAGTAAGCGCTCGTAGTTCGAATACTGCTGCGGCGACGCTGTTCCCATTGGAAGCACCATCAGCGCCGCTCGATGTGGCTATTGATTCAGCAACGGGCCGAATAGCAACCGTTTCCTGGAAGGCTCCCGTGTCCGATGGCGGTTCTCCTCTCATTCGATATGTGGTGTCTTCTTCACATGGCACATGTGCCTTGGCAACGCTCTTAGCAGTGAAGTGCAGCGTCTCTGGTCTCATTCCTGGTCAGTCATTTAGCGTCAATGTTCGTGCGGTGAACTCTGTTGGTCAGTCGGCAGCAACAACAGAGAGCATCACGTTGCCCGACCTACCAAGTGCACCAAGTATTTCCAATGTTTTGATTGGCGGACTATCGGCCTCGGTGACATGGACGGCTCCATCATCAAATGGTGGTCGAACTATTACGAACTATGCGGTGAGTGCAATAAACGCATCGAACTCTGGCGATGTAGTTCGCTGTACAACTACTGCTCTCACATGCACTGTGAACTCATTAAAAGTCGGTACGACTTACAACATCATTGTGCGAGCACGCAACAGCGTGGGTGAAGGCGCAACGTCTGCTCAATTCTCAGCGCAGACCGCGAAGCCAGCCCCAGTTGTGTCGGTACCGCCAACAAGTGGAGGTGCGGCAAGCGGGTCCACAGTGTGGCAGACATATCGTACCGAAAACGCTGGCTTGTCGCAGTCGCTCGTTGGGCTACCTCCAGCTCCTGCAAAAGTGCGCATTGCTTCCGCAGGTGCGCGAACAAAAGTTACTGCCACAGGAACAAAGACTTCTATAGGAGTCATTACCCAAGCAATTATTACTATTTCGTCAAAATCGAAGAAAGTGCTCGCTCGCATTAGTGTGCGCGTGAGCAGCGACAACCCGACGGCAACAGTCACGGTGCCATTCAAGAGTCAGCTCATCTCGGTTTCGGTGCAGTTTGCTAACGATTTTGGTGTGTCAACCGGTGGCCCAACTGGAGTGAATGTGCGTGAAGGAAACACCTACGACAGCACCGTTGTTGGAGGCAAACCGCAGTTAATGGGTTCAGTTACAGGGAGCCCTGTCTATTTCAATTCGGGGTCGTCAACGCTTACTCCATCGGGCATGAAGCAGCTACGTGCTGTTGCCGAGACGGTGAAACAAACCGCTGGACTGGTCTATGTCACCGGATACTCACGTACTGATGAAGTGCGGGGTTGGACAGTTGATGCCCTTGCGCGGGCCCGTGCAGAGACCGTGGCTAAGTACCTTGCAAAATTGGGTGTACGCCAGTGGATTAAGTTCCAAGGCGCAGGCGCGCTGAAGTCTGACTGGGGCGATTGGCGCGATCGCCGCGTTGTTGTTCATGCTGGTGGAAACTTTGGGTCTGTATGAGTAATACGCTGAACTCAATGTTTTCTGAGATTGAGATAGATCTTTTGCAGATATAAAGGAATCACAATGTTGTCAAAAACCCACCCCACCCGAGCCCCTTTTCGTACCTTCATGGCGGTGCTTGCTCTCATAGCTGTGGCCGTGGTTCCTGGCGCCCGCAATGAAGCTTCTGCCAGTGAAGCTGGCCCTGGCGGTTTCAATATTGGTTTCGACTTCTCATGGAACGATGCTGCCAACCCGGCCGGGCACTCCGCTTCATTTTTAGAAGGCGACGGAGTCACATCGAACAACTGCGCAGGGGGCGGGCTCATCGCAAGCACGCTCACTTGTAACTTTGTCTTCGACTACAAAATTGATGGCACCTCGCAAGCATCGGTAAAACACGCAGCACGGTGGGTGACATGGAGCAACCCGGTTACTTATGTTGGAGGTAATCCTGCGACTTCAGGTTGCAGCTCTCCAACAGCCGATAGTGGATCTTTTGGTAAAGCCCCGTTGACCTTGTTTGATTGCTTTAACTCCAACAGCTTCGGGCAAGTCATTTACCCAAGTGTCACAGGAGCCCTGACAGAGTTCCGCATGAAAGCAACCTGCCTTGTGCCGAGCGGAACAACTCCACTTGAGTTATACGCACTCGTTTATGAACTCAATGCCGATGCCACAAAGATTCAAGGTTCGGGGCCCATCGCCGGAACCTATGTACCACTGACGTCATGCCCGCGCGCCACTACTTGGCAAGGTAAGACCTTCCGCTCCACAGATTTTGCCTATCTCAATATTCCTTTCAAGGGCGTGTCGTTGTCGGCCGGAAAGTTCTATGGCATCTACTTTGCTGGAAAGGGAGTTCCGGGCACTCCTCCAGTTGGTGCAGCGCCTGCGCTGGAAAAAGCAAAGCAAGCAACCACGACCACCACAACAACCACGACCACCACAACGCCATGGAGCGCATTCAAAAATCAAAAGAATGTCATTCCAAAGACCGCGACCACTGTTATTCGCGGCACTACTTCAACAACTTCTACAACAATCAAAAGTGCCACCAAAAAAATTATTCCAGCCGTTTTGCGGCCAACGGTGACAACGACTCCTGCAACCCTTGGCGTCAACACTGCGTTACGTGCAATGTTGAAAGTTGATGAAGAAAAATTCATCTTGAAATCAATGACGCCTCTCACGTGTGTTGCTGCTTTGCGATTCGTTATCGCTACGAAGAGGGGAATATGTCGTATCAACGTTGCAAGGCGGGCAAATGGTTTTGTTCTCGACACCTTTACAACAAAGGTTGTAAAAACTGCCACCCTCGGAGCTGACGTGGTCGCACTTTCGGATCCTCTTACTGTGTACTTCTCGAGTGGAACTTCAAACTTCCGCACATCTGCTGCAAAGGTCATCAAGACTGCAGCAAACAACGCAAAAAATGCCAGTGTTGTATTCGTGGGTGGCTATACCGGCAACATCACAACTGACGATGTAAACAAAACTCTTGCCGAAGCAAGGTCTGCAAAGACTCGTGTTGCTTTGCAGGAAGCGGGAGTCACTGCAACGGTAGCCATTTTGTCTTTTGGTAGTTCAGGTGCTGTATCAAAGGGGAAAAGTACCTCTGAACAAAACCGCAACCGCCGCGCAGTCATTTACATCGTTCCTTAAAACTTTTAGAGAATCAATATCTATGGCGTTGTGCCGTCGGCTAGCGCTTCGGCCCAGCGGTGCAAGTTTTGGTTGCCACTTTCATTGCGGCCATAGCGCATCACGTCGCCGGGAATTGCCGCCATTGCATCGGTGATTTTGATGACGGTTGCAAAGTCTTCATCGCGGGTGACCGCTAAATACAACTCGCGTTTGTAGTCGGCATCGGCAATTTGTTCTGGCGTGGTCATGGGCTCACGGAAATACTGGAACTGCTCTACCTGGCAGCGGTCGGGAGTAGAGCCGGGCAAAATACGACTCATCATGAGGCCACCATTGGGCTGACCTGAAATGGAAATATTCGGGAAGATGTAATGCACCAAGCTCATGGCATTGAGTAGTTGCCATTCATCGTCGGGAAGATCGCGCATTGTGGGCAGTGGCTTGTTTGCAAAGCCAAGCCGCACATGAGGCCCGTACAGATCGTAGGTGTTGCGGTTGGTAATGGACTTCGTACCAATGCTCTTGCTGTGCAAATAGCCGAGGTGGTACCCATCCACATACCCATCGGCAGTTGCTTTCCAGTTGCCGCTCTCAGCAGGCAAGCCATCACGATGACGGTAGAGGTTGTTGAGATCCAAAATATCGAGAGCCGATGCCATATCTCCGAGCCATGTATCGATATCAATTGGTAAGCCCGGCGTGAGAATGGCGAAGATGGCTCCCGATTTTTCAGCAGTGGGAAGTTCAACGAGTGCGTCTACATCAATTCCGTCGAATGCTGCGCGATCGGTGTTGCCCACCAGTGCACCTTCGGTGTCGTATACCCAAGAGTGATACGGGCAGGTGAAGCGCCGTGAATGACCAAAGCATTCTTCGGTGACTGGCGCACCGCGGTGGCGGCAAATGTTGAGAAAGACACGAGCAATTCCATCTTTGCCTCGCACTACCAAAATGGGTCGACCAGCAATAACAAGTGAGGCAAAGTCGCCGTGTTCACGCAGGTCACATGACAAGGCCACGAGTAGGGGGCTGCGGTGAAAGATATTTTCTACTTCGCGCTCGAAGCGGTCGGTGTCTCGGTAATTGCGCACAGCAACATTGACAATGGTTTCTGAATAGTCGGCGTGGTCGGCATCGACATTGGCAAGTAAGCGCTTTGCAACAGAAATGAGTGGGGAAGCGGCCATGAGGTGTTCTTTCTTAGACGAAAAGGCAATGAAACAAATTGTACGATGAAGTGGTGAGCGAAGAAAACACGGAACTCGTTGTTATTGGCACCGTACATCATGTGCCAACACCAGCAGCACTTGAGGTACTCGCCAATGTTTCCGTTGTGGTCAATGGCAACGGCCTCATTACTGCTGTCCTGCCTGCCGATTCACCTGAAGCCGCTGAAGCCGTGCGCAGAGCAAACACAGTGGTGAGACTGGGCCAACACGAGCGTTTATTGCCGGGGCTTATTGATACTCATGTACATGCACCGCAGTGGCCACAGCTGGGAACTGGGCTCGACTTACCGTTGGAGCAGTGGCTATTTGATTACACCTTTCCACTGGAAGCCAAATATGCCGACACATCATTTGCTCAGTCGGTGTGGCAACACATGGTGCCCACCTTCTTGCGCCATGGCACCACTACTTCTGTGTATTACGCAACGGTGCATACAGAGTCAACGACTCTCTTGGCACAAACGTGTGTTGAGCATGGCCAACGTGCTTACGTGGGTCGTGTTGCTATGGACCACCCAGAGGGAACCCCCGAGTGGTATCGCGATGCAACTGCGCAACAAGGTATTGATAGTTCGCAACGTTCTATTGAAGAGATTGGTGCACTTGCAGGAAATACCGGTTTGGTTTCGGCCATTGTGACACCACGGTTTATTCCGGCGTGTTCCGATGAGTTGCTCGTAGGCCTTGGTGAACTTGCTACTCGCACAGGAACATTGGTGCAAACACATTGCTCGGAATCGCATTGGGAGCACGGGTATGTGCTCGAGCGTTATGGCCGTTCCGACACAGAAATGCTGAAGCACTTTGGGTTGTTAAAACAAGGAACCGTTCTTGCACACGGTGTGCATATTGGCGACAGCGATTACGGCCTCATTAAAGAAGCGCATGCTGGTGTGGCTCACTGCCCAATGTCGAATTCATATTTTGCAAATGGAGTTTTCCCCGCGCGGCGAGTTCTTGGTATGGGGGTTCATGTGGGGCTCGGCACCGATATTTCAGCAGGAACCGATGCAGGGCTTATGAAGCAGTGTGTGCATGCAGTGACATCGTCACGGATGTTGGAAGACGGTGTGAATGGCATTGATGGTGCTGTAGAAAATTCACGCATTGACATTGTTGCGGCGTTTTATATGGCAACCACCGGTGGAGCAAACATGTTGGGGCTCAATGCCGGGGTCATTGCAGCTGGAAATCATTTTGACGCCATTGTTGTAGACACTTCTTCAAGTGACTCTGGCTTACGCATATATGCCGATGTAGATGGCGAAGAACGTATCTTTGAAAAAATTGTTCGCCTCTCGGGGCCACGAGACATTTCACATATTTGGGTTGCGGGAAAGAAGATTAAACAATAAAAAAGGGGCGAGCCCGAAGGCCCGCCCCTTTTGATAGAAGAGAATTAACTCTTTGGAAGTTCGCCTTTTACTCCCTCAACGAGGTAGTTCATGCCCATGAGTTCTTCATATGTTGCTTGCTTGCCAGCAGGATAAATTTCCTTACCGGTGTTGTCATTCAACGGACCAGAGAACATCACGCCAGAGTTGGCAACAATTTCTGCCTTCTTTGCTTCAATGAGTGCACGAGTTTCGTCGGTAACAATTGGTCCGAGTGGAGCCAAACGAACGTGTCCGTCGGACATGTCGCCATAGTAGTTACCTGCAACCCATGTGCCATCGAGGATGGCTTGAATGCGTGGAAGTTCGTATGTTGACCAGTGGTAGGTAGCAGCGGTGAGCCACACTTCTGGGTAGTTGGTGCTTTGATCGCTGTCGTAACCCGACCACGGAACACCAGCAGCCTTTGCAGCATCACCAGAAGCTGGTGAGTCTTGTGCAACTACACCAATGGTGTCGGCTCCACCTGCAATGAGTGCTTCAGCAGTTTTGCGCTCGAGTGCAGGGTCAAACCATGTGCTTGTCCATACGAGGCTTACTTCTGCATCTGGGTTGACAGCGCGTGCACCCAAGGTCCATGCGTTAATTCCACGAAGTACTTCAGGAATTGGGAACGATGCAAGAAGACCAAGTTTGCCGGTCTTTGATGCAGCACCTGCGGCCATACCGGTAAGGAATGCAGCATCTTCAGCAGCTCCGGTGAACTGTGAAAGGTTTGGTGCACTCTTGTAGCCAGTTGCAAATTCAAAGCACACGTCTGGATGCTTTTCAGCAGCAGCAGCAAATGCATCTTGGAATCCAAATGAAGTTCCGAACACCACGGTGTTGCCGTCGGCAATGAGGTCTTCAATTACTTGGCCAGTCTGGTCACCTTCAGGAACATTTTCCTTGTAGGTGGTGACAATTTTGTCACCAAACTTTTCTTGAACGGCTTCACGAGCCTTGTTGTGAGCAGTGGTCCAACCGCCGTCGTTGATGGGTCCAACGTAAACCCAAGCAGCCTTCAATGGGCCACCATCTTTTGGACGACAATCGATTGGTGCAGCATCGGCTGACCAAGGTGCGAAGTTTGACTCCCATGAAGCTGGGAAAGTTTCATCGGTTGCTGGTGCAACAGTGTCGGTAGATACAGCTGCAGTGTCGTCGGTAATGACTTCTGCTGCAGTATCGACGGTCTCTTCTGTTGCGGCATCGCTGCCACAAGCAACAAGACCTGCTCCGAGTGCGAGGGTGGCTACCAGTGGTAACCATTTCTTTGAACGACGTTGAGTCAAGGTTTTCTCCCGATGTCTAGGTGGTGGTTTCACGACAAATTTGCCGTTGCCAAGATCATAAACAGCAACACGAATTTCCACCGCACCAAAACAAGGCGTAAACGCATTATTAACAAAAAGTCTACGAACACTTATTACAAGGGTTTGTTGGGGTCGCCAGCGGGCTACTTCCTCTGATTGCTACTCTCAATGTCATGACTCAACCGTCTTCACGCATTGAGGGTCTCGACGGGCTTCGTGCGGTGGCGGTCATGACCGTTCTGGTTTCTCACATTTTTATTGCGGTGCCAGGAGTCTTGCAATACAGCATTTTCCGCACCTTTGCGCGCGGCGGATTTTTGGGAGTCAATATTTTCTTCGTGATGAGTGGTTTTCTCATTACGTCACGCTTGCTACAAGACAGAGAATTGCATGGCCAAATTAAATTGCGAAAGTTCTATACGCACCGAGCACTGCGCATATTTCCAGCAGTAGCAGTGTTTTTGGCTGCTCACTATTTTTATGCTGCAAGAAATGATTTTCCACTATCGGGAACAGCAGCAAACGAATTTGCAATGACTAAAGCAACGTTTCTTCAGTATGCAAATTATGCGGTCTATAAGAACCCCATGACGCAATTTGTTGACAATGTTTCACTGTGGTCGTTGTCAATTGAGGGCCAGTTCTACATTGCAGTACCTATTGTGGTCTTTGTCCTCTTTCGCAAGAATCGACATCACTATTGGGCTATTGGTGTCATTCTTTCGAGTATTGGAATTCTTGCAATACAACGAGGGCTTGTTTACAACGACCTGGGTTGGTTCGCCACGTATATTCGCACCGACACTCGCATTGAGAGTTTGATTATTGGCATGCTTGGTGCAGTGCTAGTGATGAAGACAAATGTTGTGAAGCCTATTTTTCTTCGCTACGCAAGTTTCCCTGCGGTCATCGCGGTTGTCCTGATTGTGTTGTATGGCCGAGCCGACGGTTCATTTATGTGGTTTGGCGGAATGACGCTCTTTGATATTGCATGTTTGGTTATTGTCTTAGCGCTCGCACAGAATGTGTTTTTTGCTTCCTCTATTTTGTGCTGGAAGCCCATTGCTTGGGTAGGAGTCATTTCCTACGGTTTATATATTTGGCAAATTCCCGTGTTTCGCATTATTCAACGCCACGGTGAAACGTTGTCAAATACTGAGCGATTAGTTCTTGCCATGAGCGTTACATTTTTATTGAGTGCGCTTTCGTGGTACGTCATTGAGCGCCCAGCAATGCGCTCGCAGTGGGCTCAGCGATTAGCTGGTACTTACAGAAGTAAAGCGCAGTAACACGCGGTCATCTTCGCCAGTGTCGAATAGCGCTGTCACGGGCATATTGATGTGTACTTTGCTCGGTGCGACGTTCACAATGTTGGTGAGAATGCGCGGGCCTTCAGCAAGTTCAACATAGGCAACTACGTAGGGGCCCGACTCTTTCCAACGGCCGTTACCTTTGGCAACAATGCTGTACGAGTAAACAGTGCCGCGACCCGACATCTCTTCCCATTTCAACTCAGTAGAAAAACACACTGGGCAATGTGCGCGTGGGTACCACACCACCGAAGCACATGAAGTGCAGCGGGGAAGCAACAAGGTGTTGTTATGCAGCGCATCCCAAAAAGGCTGTGTTTCATTGTTTATTTCAACATCGGCAAGTGGCAAGAACGACATTGCTATACCTCTTGTCCAAGAATGAGTGTGGCCGAACCCATGCGAGTGGCGAGGTTGCCACCAGTGCCATGCGCAAGTGCAAATTGGCAGTTAGGTACTTGCACCGCAGGGTGCGCCTCGTTGCGAAGCTGGCGCACTGCTTCAATGACTTTGGTAATGCCGCCGCGGTTGCTGGGGTGGTTATTGCACAGCCCACCGCCGTCGGTGTTGAACGGAAGTTTGCCAAAGGGCGCTTGTAGCCCACCATTGGAAACAAACTCGCCGCCTTTACCTTTCTCGCAAAAGCCAAGGTCTTCAAGTGTGGTGAGAACCGTGATGGTGAAACTGTCGTATATAGAGGCATAACGAATATCACTGGGAGACAGGTCTGCTTCGGCAAATGCGCGAGGCCCCGACACCACAGCGCCTGTGTGAGTGAGGTCGATGCGCCCGTTGTTCACATGTTTGGCGGCGAAGCCGGTGCCAAGCACCGGAACACTTTGTCGTGAGAGTTTGCGTGCAACTTCGGGTGACACCACAACAAGTGCGCCACCGCCGTCGGTGACTACGCAACAGTCGAGCATGTGTAATGGGTCGGCCACCATTTTTGACTGCAACACTTCTTCAACGGTGACTGCATTTTGCAAAAATGCATTGGGGTTATGTTGTGCGTGGCTTGCAGCAGCAACTTTAATTTCGGCAAGTTGCGCACTTGTAGTACCAAATTCATGCATGTGCCTGCGAGCAGCCATTGCGTAGCCAGCAACAATGCTGAGGCCGAAGAAATTTTCAAACGATATTTCTGGTGCAGAACCAAAACGGCCAGCACCACCAATGCCAGCACCTGAACTGCGAGGCAAACCCGCAAGTGTGATGAGCGCAACATGACAATGGCCAGCAGCAATAGCTTCAGCCGCATGTTGTACATGTAAGAGGTATGAAGAGCCGCCTGTTTCAGTGTTGTCTATGTGCGTGAGCTGAAGGCCTAAGTATTCGGCCATGGACAGCGCGCCAAAACCTGGTGCATCGCCCGCACAGAAATACGCATCGACATCGGAAAAGGAAAGCCCGGCATCGGCAAGTGCACCTGCGGCAACTTCGCCATGCACCTGTTGCACCGTTTTGTTTGGAATGGTGCGCAGTGGATGTTCGTATGCCCCTGCAATAAAAGCTTTGCCGCGAATGCTCATGACTTATGGAACGTAGCGGGCAATTGCATCAGCGATTTCTTGTTCTGCTTCAGCTGCACCATTCCATCCACCAACTGTTGATTCCTTATTGGGCTCGATGAGTTTGTAGACCTCGAAGAAGTTGGCAATTTCTGCCAAGAGAAAATCGGGGGCGTCTGAGAGGTCGCGGTAGTGGGCATAGCGGGCATCGCGCGATGGCACGCAGAGCACCTTGGCATCGGGGCCTTTTTCATCGGTCATCCAGAACACGCCAATGGGGCGAGCCCACATGTGGCAGCCAGGGAATGTCGGCTGAGGCAACAAAATGAGGGCGTCGAGCGGGTCGCCGTCTTCGCCGAGGGTGTGAGGGAAAAAGCCGTAGTCGAGGGGGTACTGCGTGGCTGTGAAGAGCGTGCGGTCGAGCCAAATGGCGCCGGTTTCATGGTCCATTTCATATTTATTGCGTGAACCCTGGGGGATTTCAACGATCATTTCAATTTCCATAGGTGTCACTTTATGCCGTCGCGTCGCCACCGCGACAAAAAAATACCAGCTACTTAGCCAAAGGCAACGCTGTACATGGACAGCGATGAATACACAAACCCATTGGTCACGGTGTTCGGCGCTTCATTGGGGCGACGTGCACCGAGGACGTAGAGAAGTGGCAAGAAGTGTTCGGGTGTTGGCACCGCATATGCCGCATCGGGGTGGCTTGCATAGTTCGCAATGGCGTCGATGTCGTTGTTTTCAATTGCTTCAACGATGTATTTGTGGAAAGCAACACTTGAAGGGTGTGGTTCGGCATTGTCTGACCAGTTGATAGCACCCAAGTTGTGCACAATGTTTCCACTTCCCACAATGAGCACCTGATATTCACGCAACTTTTGTAACTTGCGGGCAACTTCTACGTGCCATGCTGCGGGCTTCGAGATATCAATAGACATTTGCACCACAGGAACATTTGCTTTGGGGAAGACATGGCGCAGCACCGACCATGCTCCGTGATCGATACCCCAGCTGGTTGTTGCACAGATGGGTTCGGGGGCAACGAACTCTCGCAACAAATTGATGACGTGTTGGGCAAGTGCAGGTGAACCAGGGGCTGGATATTCCACCTGTGAGAGCTCGGGCGGAAAACCTGAGTAGTCGTGAATGGTGCGGGGCTTCGGGTTTGTTGAAACACAAATACCTTGTGTGGTCCAGTGTGCAGAAATGACGAGTACAGCGTTGGGGTAGACGGGAGTCTCGCTGCGCACATTCTCGCTTTCCCTGCGCTTCAAATGGGAAGAATTGAGCGATACAAAACGTTCTCCGAAATCGGCCCAATCGTTGGTGAACGCGTTGTTCTCGATGGCGTTCATGGGGCTTCCGTGACCAAAAAAGACGGTGGGTGACGCAGCAGGCATAGACCTTGTCTAGCATCTGCTCTATGAACTTTGGCAGGCAAAAAGCACTTATGGTGGAAGAAGCGAATGCGCTTCCGGGCAGAACCGACCAGTTCATGCCTATTCCGGAAAAACATTTCGTACTCGATGCGCCTTTGGTGGCGCCATGGCCAAGTGGAACAGAAACAGCGGTTTTTGCCTTGGGTTGTTTTTGGGGCGCAGAACGAGTGTTTTGGAAAATACCTGGTGTGTATTCCAGTGCAGTGGGTTACGCCGGTGGCTACACACCGAACCCTGCGTATGAAGAAGTGTGTTCGGGTCGCACCGGGCATACCGAAGTGGTGTTGGTTGCCTATGCACCTGCTGAAGTTACTTTTGAACAGCTCCTCAAAGTTTTTTGGGAAGCACACGACCCCACACAAGGCATGCGACAGGGAAACGATGTGGGCACGCAATACCGCAGTGCGATTTACACAAACAATGCAGAGCAACTCAAAAGTGCAGAGCAGAGTTGCGGCGTGTATGAAGAGAAGTTGAAGGCAGCGGGCTACGGAGCAATCACAACTGAAATTGCACCCGCAGGCATCTTTTATTACGCAGAGCCCTACCACCAACAGTATTTAGCGAAGAACCCTAACGGGTACTGCGGTATTGGTGGCACCGGTGTTGCTTGCCCAATTGGTTTACCTCTTTAAGCCAAACGGCGCGCAGAGTTACCAACCGTTTTTGCGAATACTTTCGCCATCGGCATCTTGAGCTCTGCCTTGCCAACGCAATGCACCTGGTGTGTGTGAGAGATGTGCAATGAGACCTTGCATGGGCGTTCCTTCAAGATGTTGAATCATATTGCGTGCAGCAAAATGGGGGTCGTCGTTAATGTCGGCCATGTCGTATACGGGGCCAATTGCCGCATCGGCTTCTTCAAAGATGCGTAGTACTTCTTCTTGTGGGCGTGAGGCACACCATGAAATGAGCAGCTCGTTGAGTTCTTGACGATGCTCCACACGCAAGTTGAATGTGGCAAAGCGTGGGTCGTTGGCCACACCAAGAATGTCGAGTACCCGTGCAGCAACAGTGTCGCTAGAAGCAGAGACACCTACCCATTTGCCATCGGAGCATTCGAAGGTGCCGCGTGGAACGGTGTACGGAATGCCTGATCCCAAACGCTGTTGCTGTTCGCCGGTGAGTTGATACACACTCAGCAGTGGGCCCATCATTTGGAAAATGGTCTCTAACAAGTTGACGTCGACTACTTGACCCACACCTGAATGCAACGCAACCATGGTGGCAAATGCTGCTGCAAGACCGGTGATTTCATCGGTGAGAGCAATAGGCGGAAGTAGCGGTGCACGACCCTCTTCACCGCTAATGGCAGCAAGGCCACTCATCGATTCGGCAATAGAGGCAAACCCAGCACGTTGGGCATACGGGCCTGTTTGCCCAAAGCCCGTGACGCGCACAATGACAAGTTTCGGGTTGCGCGCAAGAAGCACGTCGGGTCCTAAACCGAGGCGCTCCAAAATGCCTGGTCGGAAATTCTCTACCAACACATGTGCATCATCGAGTAGCGACAACAGCACTGCAGAGTCGGCTTCGTCTTTTAAGTTGAGAGCAATGGTGCGCTTGTTGCGGTTCACCATTTTCCACCACAGCCCTGTGCCGTCGCGTGGGTCGCGCCACGCCATGTTGCGTAGTGAGTCGCCAGTATCGGGGCGTTCTACTTTGATGACATCGGCACCGAAGTCGGCTAGGTATCGCGCACAGTTTGGCCCAGCGAGAACAGTAGAAATATCAACGACGCGAATGTCGCCTAACGGCAGTTGCGTCATTTGTGAATGGCTTAGTACCAAGGGCGATCGCGACGCGATGTGCCCGGACGTGCCCACCAGCGGCCACTGAACTTCCAAGCACTATCGCGATTGCGTAGTGGAGATGAAACCATGCCGCCCGTTGCGGTGTTGGCTTCAATGGCAGCAACAATTGCTGCGGTCTCTTCATCGGTTGGTGCCGGTGAAATGGAAAAAGATGAAGTGGTCATGATGCTTTTCTTACAGCGGCATGTTTCCGTGTTTGCGACGAGGAAGTTCGGCGCGCTTTGTTTGCAACATCTTCAAACCAGCAATGAGCTTGATGCGTGTTTCTGCTGGGTCAATAACATCGTCGATGTAGCCACGCTCTGCAGCGTTGTATGGGTTGGCATACTTTTCGGTGTAGTCGCTGATGAGTTCTGCACGACGTGCAACTGGGTCTGCTGCTTGTTGCAGCTCACGGCGGTACACAATTTCAACTGCGCCTTGTGGGCCCATTACTGCAAGTTCTGCAGTTGGCCATGCGTAGGCAAGGTCGGCGCCAATTGATTTTGAGTTCATGACCACGTAAGCACCACCGTAAGCCTTACGGGTAATCATTTGAATACGTGGCACGGTGGATTCGCAATATGCGTAAAGCAATTTTGCGCCGTGACGAATGATGCCGTCGTGTTCTTGGTTCACACCAGGAAGGAAGCCAGGAACGTCAACAAAAGTGATGAGCGGAATATTGAATGCATCGCAGGTACGTACAAAACGTGCTGCTTTTTCCGATGATTCAATGTCGAGAACACCAGCAAACTCTTGTGGCTGGTTGCCAACGATGCCAACTACTTGACCATCGAGACGTGAGAAACCACAAGTGATGTTCTTTGCCCAGAATGGGAAGTATTCGAAGTATTCGCCGTCGTCACATACTTCACGAATAACTTTTTTCATGTCGTATGGCTGGTTTGGTGATGGAGGCAAGATGTCGCGCAACATGGGGCACAAACGATTGGGGTCGTCGGTGCTCTCTACTGCTGGCGGGTCTTCCAAGTTGTTTTGTGGAAGGAACGACAACAAGTAACGCACATCGTCGAGGCAAGCTTTTTCATCGGTGGAAACAAAAGTGGCAACACCGCTCTTCGACGCGTGGCTCATTGCGCCACCAAGTTGTTCAAGTGTTACATCTTCACCAGTTACAGTTTTTACAACGTCTGGACCGGTAATAAACATATGGCTTGTTTCGCGCACCATGAAAATGAAGTCGGTCATTGCTGGCGAGTACACCGCACCACCGGCGCATGGGCCAAGAACAACAGAGATTTGCGGAACAACACCGGACGACAAAACGTTGCGGTAGAAAATGCCGCCGTAGCTAGCAAGTGAAACAACGCCTTCTTGAATACGAGCGCCTGCACCATCGTTCAAACCAACAACAGGAGCACCAACTTTCAATGCAAGGTCCATGAGCTTGTGAATTTTTTCGGCGAACACTTCACCAAGTGCTCCACCGAAAACGGTGAAGTCTTGTGAGAACACAAATATTTTGCGGCCTTCTACTGTTCCCCAACCGGTAATAACACCGTCGGTATACGGGCGCTCTTCTAAGCCTGCGGCATGTGCGCGGTGGCGTGCAAGGAGGTCGAGTTCTTGAAAGCTGCCTGGGTCGAGGAAGTAGTCGATGCGCTCGCGGGCAAGCATCTTTCCTTTTTCGTGCTGGCGCTCTACCGAGCGAGGCGAGCCGGCGTTGTAGGCGGCCTCTTTGCGCTCGCGGAGGTCTTCAATTTTGGCGGTCATCGGGTTGTCACTCACGCGTCAGACGATAGTTGGCTCGGCGGTGGTTCTCCCACCCCGTCGGCCTAACCGGCGGGGACGAGCGGGGTGGTAGTGGTAGTAGTAACCGTTGTCACAGGTGCAACGGGAGCAACCGGAGCGCTGCTCGACGTGGTGTCGCCGGGCAGGGTAGAGCTAGAGGCCACCGTGGTGGCGGTGGCGGGGTCGCCAATGGTGAGGGTGGCTGCCAAGGGGGCAAGGTCTCCGGTGGTGCTGGTGCCGTTGATTTCAATGGTCCAGTCGCCAGGGGCTTTGAGCGGGAATTCACCGTTTGCCCCTAAAAGTGCGGCCCCACGGCGGGTGAGAGGTACCCGAATGAGGTACCCGTCGTACCCGTCGGCTTTCGGGGTCATGCGAATGGTGAACTCTTGAATGCGTTGGGGTTCAAAGAGCTCTATGAGCACCTGATTTGGCCCCACAGTGGCGGGGCTCACCGAGAAACGCACGTGGAAGCGGTCGTTGCGCAGGTCTTGTACCGAGGCGTAGACGGGGCCGCCAGTGGCGGGTTTTGTATCGAAATAAATAGGTGTGGTCGACATCATCCACGCCGTGAGACCAAGTACCACCACGCCGGCAGCAGCCTGTGAACCCACAGCGCGACGCAGATGAGCTGCCGGGCGCATTTCCAGAGTGCTCGCCCGAGCAAGGCGAGTTCCGATGAAGAACCGAGAGGTGAACATGGCGTAGGTCATGAAACCAACGGCTGCAATTTTCAGCAGCAAAATACGGCCATGGGCATTGGACAACAAGGCGAAGCCGTCGTACCGGTAGGTACTGACGACGCCAGTAAGTACAACAACAGCAATGGCACGAGGCGCAAGTCGGCTGAACCCGCGTACCGCTTGTACGAGATCGGAGTCGCCAGAACCAATAAGCACAACTCGCACCAAGAGAACGAGTCCACCAAACCACATGGAAACAGCGAGCATGTGTACGCCGGCATTCACGTGACCAAGCAATTCAATACGTCCACCAGTGCGGTTGAGTCCGAAGACAAGACACATGAGCACGAGTGAAGCAACGCTGAGTCCTTGCGTACCGGGGTCAAGAATGCGCTCGGGGTTCCATGCAACAAGCCCAACGGCTCCAACAAAAATACAGCGCAGCAGAATTCCCCAACCAGGAAGCGACTCAGTGAGTTCGCGCCAGGCATTCGGACTGAGTGATGACGTCACGCCTTTACCGGTGATTTGAGCTGTGGTGAATACAAGAACGGCGAAGGTAACGAGTGCTGCAAAGATCCAGGTAATACGCAAAAAACGCTTGCATACTGGGTATTCCACACCTTCTGGCCACGCCAAAAGGATGAGTGCGAATGAGCCGAACAAGGTTCCAATGAGCACGTACGACAAGGTGCGAAAAAGCCCTAACGGCCCGCCCACTCGTGGCCACGACGAATTGCTGACGGTTGATTCTGTGCCAGGAACAACAGTGATGGGAGTTTCGCCACCAGGAATGCTTGACGTAGAGGTAGTGGGCAATGCAATGGCAGAGGTGAAGTTGTATGCGCCGCTACTGCCGTCGGGAAGTGCCCAACTCACGGTGCAGGTGCCGGCGGAAGGAACTTGGGTAAGAGGCGTGCTGACCGTTTTTACATCGGCGCCGAGTTGTGCCGCACCAAGGTTGACAATGTTTCCGTTGCAAACGAGTGAAATACCCATTTGCTCAATGTCTTTTGGGTTAGTGAAAGGGTTAACAAAAACTAACTGCAACTGAGTGGGGGCAACCGAGACCACTTCGCTGGGGGCGGGGTTAGACGACGACAAGGTGTTATCGCCAGCGGCATGGGAAATGCTCGGGAAAAAGAGGCCAGCACCGGTGGCAAGGAGAGCCCCCGCAATGATGATCTTCCTCAAAAAACGACCCATGACCTCTAGACGGTAGTCAATGGAAGGCCAAGGGCCATATCACCTACTCGGTAGGCTCAATGAAATGGCCGTTCAATCGCTCTATCGACGTTACCGGCCGCGGCGCTTTAGCGAGTTGCGCGGGCAAGACCATGTGGTGCGCGCCTTGCGTAATGCGGTCATCAATGAGCGCGAGGGCCAGGCCTATCTCTTTTCCGGTCCGCGTGGTACGGGTAAGACCTCTACCGCGCGCATCTTGGCAAAAGTGCTCAACTGCGAGACCCCAATTGAAGGCGAACCATGTTGCACGTGCTCTTCGTGTGTGGCCGTTGAAGCCGGTACCAGTTACGACGTCATTGAACTAGATGCTGCAAGCAACAACGGTGTCGACGACATTCGTGAACTCATTGACCACGCAGCGCTGGGCAACCCAGGTCGACATCGTGTTTTCATTCTCGACGAAGTGCACATGTTGTCTAAGGGCGCCGAAGCTGCATTGTTGAAAACGTTGGAAGAACCACCAAGCCATGTGGTGTTTGTTTTAGCTACAACCGACCCGCAAAAAGTAAGTGAAACCATTCGCAGTCGCACGCAACACCTGCAGTTTCATTTGCTTCCCATGCACGATCTTGAAGAACACGTCAAATTTGTTATTGCCGATGCAGGTCTTTCAGTCACTCCAGAAGCAATTGCACAAGTACTTGTGCAAGGTGGAGGAAGCGCCCGCGACACATTGTCGGCACTTGAACTTGTTGCAGCAAGTGGTGGCGAAGCCGACCACTCGGTCAACCTCGACGAATTCATTGAAGCAATTATTGAAAACGACCCTGCGCGTGCCTTGGCTGCAGTTGCGTTTGCAGTGCAACAGGGTCGCGACCCGCGTTCGCTTTCTGAAGAACTCATTCGTTACTTGCGCGACGGGTTTCTTTCACAAATGGCTCCTGAACTTGTGCAACTTCCTGCAGAGCGCATTGACTATGTTGCGCAGTGGGCGCAACGCATGGGCAATGGCGCCATTGTGCGCTCCATGGAAGTTCTTGGAGACATGTTGGTAGAAATGCGCCGTGCACCCGATGCCAGGCTTTTGTTTGAAGTAGCAATGGTGCGTATTTCTCATGTTGCAGAATCTGGCGACTCATCGGCGTTGCTTGCACGCATTGAACGTTTGGAAAAATTAGTGGAACGCGGTGGAGTTGCCCCTGCACAAGTAGCAGCCACACCTCCACCTGTTGATCCCACAACGGGGCGAGCAAAATTGGGTGGCGCTGTTCGGCAAAGCACAGGTAATACCGGCCCCATTGCGCGACCACCACAACCAAGTGCACCACCTGCAACTGTTGTAACGGCTACTGCAGCGCCGGCCAAGCCTGTTGGCCCCATTGGCGAAATGTGGCCAAGTGTTTTAGCTTCGCTGAAGCCGTTAGTGCGTGCGTTGTATAGCCCCTGTGTTGTTGGAGTGTCGTCGGTAGACGCAGTTACTTTGAACGCACCAAATGCTGTGCATAAAGAACGTTGTGCCGACCACCTTGCAGTTGTTGCTAGTGCGTATGGGTCGATAATGGGCGTTGCAATAAACGTTACGCTCGGTGTCAGCGAGGGAACTGGAAAAGACCCCACCGATCGGTTAGCCAAAGCACGTAAACCTGAGCCTGCAACCGATGAAGTTCCGCACGACAATATTGACCCCAATGAATTAGTTGATGCACCGCTTGTTCCCGTTGTGTCACCACTCGATCAAATTACAAAAGCATTCCCAGGCACGCGTGTGGTGAACGAAGGTAAAGATAAGTGAGTGCTTACACACCGCCAGTTCAATCACTCATAGATGAATTGGGTCGGCTACCCGGTATTGGCCCAAAGTCGGCACAGCGCATTGCGTTTCATTTGTTGAAACTACCGAGCGACGATGTGCGTCGACTAGCACATTCTATTATTGATGCAAAAGAAAAGGCGCGGTTCTGCGATATTTGTTTCAACATTGCAGAAAACACTTTGTGCCCTATTTGTGAAGACCAACGACGCGATTCAACAGTGTTATGTGTTGTAGAAGATTCACGCGATGTTGTTGCCATTGAAAAGACTGGCGCCTTTCGTGGGCGCTATCACGTGTTACAAGGTGCAATTCACCCGATGGAAGGTATTGGCCCCGAGCAATTAAAAATTCGCGAGTTGCTGAGCCGACTTGGGCCAGAAAATGTGCAAGAAATTATTGTGTGTACCAACCCCACCGTTGAGGGTGACGTGACGGCAATGTATTTAGCGCGCACCATGAAAACTCTTGCAGTGAAAGTAACGCGTATTGCCAGTGGGCTTCCTGTTGGTGGCGATCTGGAATATGCAGACGAACTCACGCTGGGGCGCGCCATTGAAGGCCGCCAACTTTTACACGACTAAATTTTGCGCAATAGGCGATGGTTTGTAAATAGTGTGCTTGCCGCTGAGCAAGTAAGACACAACGCACACAATGCAATACGCAGGTAGTGCGTTCCATCCAAAAAGCTCAATGCCAATGACGATGCAGGTAAGAGGCGTATTTGATGCTGCTGCAAAAACTGCAATGAGGCCGAGAACTGCAAAGAGTGGAATTGAAGCGTGAGTAACACGTGCAAACTGAGCGCCTGCGAGCGCGCCAATAATGAAAAGCGGAAACACTTCACCGCCCACAAAGCCTGTTCCGAGTGAAATTGCCGTGAGGAGAAGCTTCCACAAACACGCAAGTGCTGCAACACCAACAGCGCCGGTGAGGGCGCTTTCTAAGAGGGGTATTGAAATACCAAGGTATACACGCGTACTAGAAAGAAAAATGAGAAACAAAATAATGAAGCCGCCAATGACGGGGCGTAGTGGTGGAAATTTAA